>WBZO01000113.1_pt1 | contig 215207 bp, 203 predicted proteins | sample 5204261 | NCBI WGS metagenome assembly WBZO01 (sample SAMN12412400, study PRJNA552823) | activated sludge metagenome | isolation source: activated sludge from anammox sidestream of wastewater treatment plant... | place: USA: North Carolina | collected 2017-09
GACTACCTGCGCTGGGATTCGCTGGGCGAGTTCCTGGCGTTGGGCGCTTCGTTCGAGCATCTGGCCAACACCACCGGCAACGCCCGGGCGCAGGTGCTGGCCGACGCGCTGGACGCGGCCAACGCGAAATTCCTCGACAACGACCGCTCGCCGGGGCGCAAGCTCGGCACGATCGACAATCGCGGCAGCCACTTCTACATCGCCCTGTACTGGGCGCAGGAACTGGCGGCGCAAGCCAAGGACGCCGCGCTGGCGGCCAGATTCGCGCCGCTGGCCGCGCAGCTGGCGGAGAACGAGGAAAAGATCGTCGCCGAACTGCTGGCGGTGCAGGGCCATCCCGTGGACATCGACGGCTACTACCACCCGGACATGGGCAAGCTTGCGGCCGCGATGCGGCCTTCGGCCACGCTGAACGCGGCGCTGGCGACGTTCGCGGGTTGAGCGTCGAGGGTTTAGGCTGGCGCTTCGCCCAACGCGGAGCGCCCGCATGTTCGTTCGTCCGATCCGTTTGACCGCCCTCGTCGCCTGCCTGGCCCTGGCCGGCGCCGCGCTGGCGGTTCCTCCGCAGGACGCCCCGGCGCCCGCTGCCACACCGGCCACCCCCGGCGCCGCGCTGGATGCCGCGCTGGCCGGCGTCTGGCGCGCGCCCGCCGACGTGCTGCGCGACCGCTATCGTCATCCCGGCCAGACGCTGGCCTTCTTCGGCGTGCAACCGGACGAGACCGTCATCGAGGTCACCCCCGGCGGCGGCTGGTACGCCGACATCCTCGCGCCCTACCTGCGCGCGCGCGGCCACTACGTCGCGGCGACCTGGGACGATGCCATCGCCGGCCAGCCCGGCTACCGCTATGCGCTGAACAAGACCCTGCGCGAGAAGTTCGCCGCGCATCCCGAAACGTACGGGCAGCCGGAAGTGCGGCTGTTCGACGCCACCGCGCCGAGTTTCGGCCCGCCGGAATCGGCCGACACCGTGCTGACCTTCCGCAACGCCCACAACTGGGTGGCCGACGGCAACGCCGAAGCCTACTTCAAGGCCTTCTTCGCCGTGCTCAAACCGGGCGGCGTGCTGGGCGTGGTCGATCATCGCGCCCGACCCGGAACCGACCTGGACACCATGAAGACCAGCGGCTACCTGACCGAAGCGCTGATCGTCGACCTGGCGACGCGGGCCGGCTTCGTGCTGGACGACCGCAGCGAGATCAACGCCAACCCCGCCGACACCAAGGATCATCCCAACGGCGTGTGGACGCTGCCGCCGACCAACCGCCACGACGCCGCTGACGACGCGAAGTACGCCGCCATTGGCGAAAGCGACCGGATGACGCTGCGCTTTCGCAAGCCCGATTGACGCCACGGCGCCCGGGCCGGTCATGCTGATCGCCTTCAACAAACCCTACGGCGTGCTCTGCCAGTTCACCGACCGCAGCGTGCCGGCGCGGCGGACGCTGGCCGAATTCGGATTGCCGCCGGGGGTGTATCCGGCGGGCCGGCTGGATTTCGATTCGGAAGGCCTGTTGCTGCTGACCGACGACGGCGCGCTGGCGCACCGGTTCACCGACCCCCGGCACAAGCAGCCTAAGACCTACTGGGTGCAGGTGGAGGGCACGCCGTCCGAACCGCAGCTGCGGGCGCTGCGCGAAGGCGTGGCGCTCAACGATGGACCGACGCGGCCGGCGCAGGCGCGCGAAATCGACCCGCCCGCGCTGTGGCCACGCGACCCTCCCGTGCGGTTCCGCAAGACGGTGCCGGACGCCTGGCTGGAACTGACGCTTCGCGAAGGACGCAACCGCCAGGTGCGGCGGATGACCGCCGCGGTCGGGCTGCCCACCCTGCGGCTGGTGCGTGTGGCCCTGGGCACGCACCGGCTGGATGGGCTGGTACCGGGGCAATGGCGCGCCTGCGGCGCCTGAGTGTTCCGCCCATCGGCATGGTCGCGACCACGGTGGTTTGCTACCGTAGCCAGTCCATTCAGGAACGGGAGCCCCTTCGGGGTGCCTGACACGTCCTCCAGCACCGGCCGCATCCTGATCGTCACGTTGGGCGGCGACGCCGCGGCGCTGTCCGGACTGCTGCGCGAAGCCGGCCACGCGGTCCACGTCGCGCGGGACGCCGAGGAGGCGCAGGTGGCCGTGGCCACCCGGGCCCCGGATCTGGTGATCCTGGACATCGTCGAACAGGAAGCCGCCGGAATCGAATTGCTCACGGCCCTGTCGCAAATCGGCGAGCAGGCGCTGCTGCCGGTGTTGGTCCTGGGCACGGGCGAGGATGTCCCACGCCTGCGCCTGCGCGCGTTCGGCGCGGGAGCCGCCGATTTCCTCACCTTGCCCTGCGACGAGGAAGAACTGCTGGCGCGCCTGCGCGTGCACCTGCGCCAGAGACAGGCGCGCGAGCACCTCGCCCGCGCCCTGCGCCAGCGCCAGGAGCTGTTCAACCTGATTGCCCACGACATCAAGAACCCGCTGACCTCGGTGCTGTTCGCCCGCGAGATGCTGGCACTGCCGGACTGCAAGCCGGAGCGCGTCGGGCGCTATTTGCAGATCATCGAGGAAAGCACGCGCGAGGCGCTGGACTACATCCGCAGCTATCTGGAAAGCCAGTCGCCCGCCGACCCGATCGCGGAGGGCGCACCCGGCGCAAGCACGTCCCTGGGCGACGCCATCCGCTGGCTGACGGCACGCTACGAACTGCAGCTGGAAGCCAACGGGTTGCGCCTGCGCAGCACGGTGCCCGACGGCGACGCCTGCGTCGCCATCGACGCGCGCCTGCTGCGGCACGTCGGTGAAAACCTGATCGGCAACGCGCTCAAGTACGCACGCAGCGGCGGCGAGATCGACCTTGCCGGACTTGCCGGCGCGGATGGCGCCTGGCGACTGGTCGTGCAGGATCGCGGCCCCGGCGTTCCGACGAGCTTCCAGCCCCTGCTGTTCAAGCCGTTCCAGCGGGTCGATGGCCACGACGCGCCCGGAGGACTGTCCAACGGACTCGGCCTGGCGCTGGCACGGCAGATCGTCCTCGGCGCGGGGGGCAGGATGTGGTACGAAGACCGCGAAGGCGGCGGCAGCCGGTTTGTCGTCGAGCTGCCATCGGCGGCGTGCGACGACCGCGCCGGAAACGATCAGACGCCGTAATCGTCCTGTTCGTAATCGCCGCGTCGCACCGCCTGCAATCGCAGAACGCTGTCCGTCTGCGCCTGGCGCTTGCGCGACTGGTGTCGCGCCGCCAGCCACAGCAGGCCGGCCCCGGCCACGGCCGCACCGACCAGATACGGGTTGCGGCGGATGAAGTTGCCGGCCACCTTGGAGCTGGCGCGCAGCGCGCCCAGCGCCGCGCCGGTTTCAACCCACTGGACGGCCTTGTCCGGCACGCGCTTGCGCAGACCGTCGCCGATTTCGCCGATCAGCTCCATTGCCCGATCCTGCGCCTTGTCCAGCTTGCCCATCGCCGCGCTCCTCGAATCCCGACGTTTGCCCGGAGTATCGCTCGAAACGGCGTTGCCTTGGCAAGTCCACGGCCATCCATTCAGCCTGCGGTGACTTTTCCCGAATTGCCGACGCCCGCGCACCGCGCGGGATAGCTCAGGTTCCCCGCTGCTTGGCGCGATGGGTCGCGGTCGCGTTCCACGGATCGTCCGGCCACGGGTGGCGCGGGTAGCGGCCCTTCATTTCCTTTTTCACTTCGACGTAGGTGTGGGTCCAGAAGTTGTGCAGGTCCGAAGTCACCTGCAGCGGCTTGCCGCCGGGTGAGAGCAGATGCAGCAGCAGCGGCACGCGGCCGTCGGCCACGCGCGGGGTCTGCGCCAGCCCGAACAGTTCCTGCAGCTTCACCGCCAGCACCGGTGGCGCCGGCTGGCCGTGGTCGTCGAGCTGATAGTCGATCGCGCGCTGCAGGCCCGAGGGAACTTCGATGCGCGTCGGCGCATGCTGATCGAGCTTTTGCCGCAGGCTCCAGTCGATGCCGGATTTCAGCGCCGCGGCCAGCTCGCTTTCGCCCAGGGCGTCCAGCCGGGTCTTGCCGGCGAAGGCGGGCCGCAGCCAGTGCTCCAGCGTGGCCAGCAGCGCGGCATCGGACAGGTCGGGCAGGCCCAGTTCCGGCATCCACGCACGCAGGCAGATCGCACGGATGCGCCACTGCACCAGCGCTTCCGTCCACGGCAAACAGCCAAGTCCCAGCGAGCGCACGGCGTCGGTCAAGGCCTGCGCGGTCAGGGCAGGATCCACCTTGCCGACGGATTTCGTCGACAGCACGATGCCGTCGAAGCGCTCGATGCGCTCGTTCGTCAGGCAGCGCTTCGCGGCATCCCAGCGGACTTCATCGCCACTGTGAAAATGCGCGGCAAAGGCTTCGCGCAGATACGCCGCATCCACCGGCGCGGCGCGCAGCAGCAGGGCGTCCCCGGCCTCGAAGCGCAGTTCGCCGGCGACCATCCACGGTTCGCCGTACAGCGCGGAATCGTCCAGCAGCCGCGCCATCCGCCCATTCGCCAATTGATAGCGCCTGGGGTCTTGCGGATGCTGTTTGCCGATGCGGTCGGGGAAGGCGTGCGCCAGCAGGTCGCCCAGCGCATGCGCGGGGGCCGCCGCTGGCGGCAGTGCCGTGCAGCGCAGGCGGCGACGCCACTGTTTCGCTGCGGCGTCGATGGCGGCCAGCGCGCTGCGGCTGGCCTCGGCGGGCACGCGACCATTGCGGAACGCGGCCAGCGCCTGCCAGCGCTCGGCCAGCGCATCCGAGCGGCTGCGCAGCGGGTCGCGCGCTTCCGTCAGCGCCGCCAGATCGCAGGCCAAAGCGATCCGCTGCGGGTCGTTCGAGGCCAGCAGCATCGCCGCCAGGCGCGGGTGCGTGCCCAGCGCCAGCATGCGCCGGCCGCCGGCGGTGAGTTTGCCGGCATCCAGCGCATCCAGCCGCTGCAGCAGGTCCTTGCCGGCCCCTAATGCACCGGCCGGTGGCGCATCCACGAAGCGCAGCGCCTCGCTGCCCCAGGCCGCCAGCTCCAGCGCCAGCGCCGCCAGCTCCAACTGCGCGATTTCCGGTTTTCGCTGCGGCTCCAATCGCTGCGATTGCGGCCACAGGCGGTACGCCCAGCCTTCCGCCACCCGCCCGGCGCGGCCGGCGCGCTGGTCGGCGCTGGCCTGCGACACCAGCACGGTGTCCAGCCGCGAGAAGCCGCTGTTGGGATCGAAGCGCGGTTCGCGCGCCAGCCCGCTGTCGATGACCACGCGCACGCCCGGCAGCGTCACCGAGGATTCGGCGACATTGGTGGCCAGCACCACGCGCCGGCGGCCATCGGCCGCAGGTTGCAGTATGCGCGATTGCTGTTCGATCGGAAGATCGCCGTGCAAGGGCAGCACCTCGACATCCGGAAGCTGCGTTGTCGGTGGCTGGGGCATTGCGTCAAGCGCGCCATGGATGGCGCGCGCCCGAATCGGGGCAGGATGCCTCGACTGAGGGGAAAGCAATGCCCCAGCCACCGGCAGCGCAGCCGCGAGCATCTGCTCCACCTTCGCGATCTCCCGCCGTCCCGGCAAAAAAACCAGCACATCACCAGGGTGTTCGGTCAGCGCATGCTCCACCGCTCGTTTGATCTGATGCTCCAGCGCTTCCTCGCGACGTGCGGGGAAATGCGACACCGCAACCGGGTGACTGCGGCCGGCGCTGGTCAAGCGTGGCGCATCGAGGAACTGCGCCAGCCGCTTGCCGTCCAACGTGGCGGACATTGCCACGATGCGCAGGTCCTCGCGAAGGCCCGCCTGCACGTCCAGCGCCAGCGCCAGCCCCAGGTCGGAGGCCAGATGCCGTTCGTGGAATTCGTCGAACAGGATCGCGCCAACGCCTTCCAGCAGCGGATCGTCCTGCAGCATCCGGGTGAGGATGCCCTCGGTGACGACCTCGATGCGGGTGTTCGGCCCGATCTTGTTTTCGAAGCGGATGCGGTAGCCGACCGTCTCGCCCACCACCTCGCCAAGCTGACTGGCCATGAAGCCGGCGGCGGCGCGCGCGGCCACCCGGCGCGGTTCCAGCATCACGATTTTCCTGCCGGCCAGCCACGCGGCGAACAGCAACGCCAGCGGCACTTGCGTGGTCTTTCCGGCTCCGGGCGGGGCCTCCAGCACGAGGCGCGGATGCGCAGCGAGCGAAGCTTTGATCTCCGGCAGCAGCGGCGCGATCGGGAAGTGCATGTGGACATTGTAGAAGCGTCGCATTTACTCACCCTCCCCTCAGGGGGCGGCACCCAGAGCCGCTAAAATCGCGCCATGCATCTCATCGACATCGGCCTGAACCTTTCCCACGACAGTTTCGACCGCGACCGCGAGGCGGTCTGGCAGCGCGCCGTGGCCGCAGGCGTCACGCGTGCCATCCTCACCGGCGCCTCGCGCGAACACTCGCCCAAGGCGTTGGAATTGGCGCGCAGCAAACCCGGGCAATGGTTTTCCACCGCCGGCGTGCACCCGCACCACGCGATCGAATACACCGCCGAGTGCGACGCCGAACTGCGAGACCTGCACCGGCACCCGGAGGTGGTGGCGGTGGGCGAATGCGGGCTGGACTACTTCCGCGATTTCTCGCCGCGGCCGATGCAGCGACGCGCGTTCGAACAGCAGCTGCAGATCGCGGTGGACACCGGCAAGCCGCTGTTCCTGCACCAGCGCGACGCCCACGCCGATTTCATGGCGATGATGCAGAACTTCGATGGTCGCCTTGGCCCGGCGGTGGTCCACTGCTTCACCGGCACGCGAGCGGAACTGTTCGACTATCTTGACCGCGACTGGCACATCGGCATCACCGGCTGGCTGTGCGACGAGCGCCGCGGCGCGCACCTGCGCGAGCTGGTGAAAAGCATCCCGGCGAACCGCCTGATGGTCGAGACCGACGCGCCCTACCTGCTGCCGCGCACGCTCGTGCCGCTGCCGAAGGACCGCCGCAACGAACCCGCCTTTCTGGCCCATATCGTGGAAGAACTGGCGCGGGATCGCGGCGAGGCCGTGGCCGTCACCGCCGCCGGCAGCACCGCCGCGGCGACGTCCTTTTTCCGCCTTCCGGCGCAAACCGTCAGTTAATATACCCGTTGGTTTAGTTATGTGGTAGTCTGCGCGCCACTCGCCCTCACCGGATTGTCGCGCATGCGTTCCTTTTCCCGTCTGCCGCTGCCCGGGTTTGCCCTTGCCATGGCGCTGCTGTCCGCCGCCTGCCACAAACCGGACAGCGCGCCCGCGGCCCCGTCGGCACAGGCGGTCAGCGTGGCCGAGGCGCAGATGCAGCCCATGCGGCGCAGCGTTTCAGCCGCGGGCCCGGTGGCGGCCTGGGAGGAAATGCAGCTGGGAGTGGAACTCAACGGCCTGCGCGTCACGCGCCTGCTGGTCGATGTCGGCCAGACCGTGCAGAAAGGCGAGCTGCTGCTGGAGCTCGACCATCGCGGCCTCGACAGCGATCTGGCGCAGGCGGCGGCGGCGCTGCGCCAGGCCGAAGCCGGTGCCGAGCTGGCGCGTTTGAAATACACGCGCGGGCAATCGCTGGTGGAAGGCCACTACATCAGCGCGACGGCGCTCGACGAGCTGCGCGCCGCGCGCATCCAGGCCGAGGCGCAGCTGGGCACCGCCCGCGCCGTGCGCGATGCCGCCGCGCTGCGCCGCAGCTATGCCGAATTGCGTGCGCCCGATGCCGGCGTCATTTCCCGACGCCTCGTGCAGCCCGGACAAGTGGTCGGCGCCGGAAGCGAACTGCTGCGCCTGATCCGCCAGGGTCGGCTGGAATGGCGCGCCGACCTGCCCGAGGCGCAGCTGGCGCAGGTGCAGGTCGGACAGACCGTGGTGCTGGACGGCAGCGGTGTCATCGGCCGCGTGCGTGCCGTCTCGCCGGGGGTGGACAGCACCACCCGCACCGGCACCGCCTACGTCGACCTGCCCGAACCCGGACCCGTGCAACCGGGCACCTACGTGCAAGGCCGCATCCTGATTGGCCAGGGGCAGGCGCTGGTCATTCCGGTGGCTGCCGTGGTGCATCGCGACGGCCACGCCTATGCCTTCCGCGTGGATGGCGACCGGAAGGCGCAACAGATGCGCATCGACACCGGCAGCACCCAGGGCGAGGTGGTGGAAATACGCAGCGGCCTGAAGGCCGGCGACCGCGTGGTCGTCGCCGGGGCCGGCTTCCTGTCCGATGGCGACCCGGTCCGCATCGTTCCGCCTGACGGCAACGCCCCATGAGCGGCGGCGGCACGCTCTCCACCTGGGGCATCCGCAACCCGGTGCCCGCCATCATGCTGTTCTTCGTACTGTGCGTGGCCGGACTGTGGGGCTTTCACCAATTGCCGGTGGCGCGTTTTCCCGACATCAGCTTCCCGATGGTGACGGTGGTCATCACCCAGCCCGGCGCTTCGCCGCAGCAGCTGGAAACCGAAGTGACGCGCAAGGTGGAAGACGCGGTGGCCACGCTCAACCACGTCAAGCGGGTGTTTTCCACGGTGGTGGACGGGCAGTCCACCACGGTCATCGAATTCCGCCTCGACGCCGACCTGCTGGAGGCGCTCAACGACGCCAAGGACGCCGTCACCCGCATCCGCATGGATCTGCCGCAGGACATCCAGGAGCCTGTGATTTCGAAGGTGGACATCGTCGGCTCGCTGCTCACTTATGCGGTGGAAGCGCCGTCGATGCGGCCCGATGAAGTCTCGTGGTTCGTCGACCGCTACGTCGCCCGCACCCTGTACGGCGTCAACGGCGTGGCGGCGGTCACCCGCATCGGCGGCGTGGACCGGCAGATTCGCGTCGATCTCGATCCGCAGGCCCTGCTGGCGCACGGGATCACCGCCGGCATGGTCAACCAGCAACTGGCGGCGATGCAGCTGGACCGCCCGGGCGGCAAGGCGGAACAGAACGGCGGCCAGCAGAGCGTGCGCACGCTCAACACGGTGGCCGATGCACAGGCGTTGCGGGCGTTCAGCATTGCCCTGCCGAACGGCCAGCACGCGCGGCTGGACGCGCTGGCCACGGTGCACGACGGCAGCGCCGACCCCACCCAGATCGCGCTACTCGACGGCAAGCCGGTGGTGGGCTTCTCGCTGGCGCGTTCGCGCGGCGCCGACGAGCTGAAGGTACGCGATGCCGTGCGCGCGGCGCTGGCCGAACTGGCCAGGCAGCACTCCGGCGTGCAGTTCCGACAGGTCACCGACATGTCGGAAGAAACCCAGCGCTCGTATTCGTCGTCGATGACGATGCTGTGGGAAGGCGCGCTGCTGGCGCTGGCGGTGGTGTTCTGGTTCCTGCGCGACTGGCGCGCCACCTGGGTGTCGGCAATCGCCCTGCCGCTGTCCATCATCCCCACCTTCGCGGTGATCGAGTGGTTGGGCTTCAGCCTGAACATGATCACCCTGCTGGCGTTGAGCGTGGTGATCGGGCTGCTGGTGGACGATGCGATCGTGGAGATCGAGAACATCGTGCGCCATCTGGGCATGGGCAAGAAGCCGCTGGAGGCCGCACGCGACGCCGCCAATGAAATCGGCACCGCGGTGATCGCCACCTCCGTCACTTTGGCCGCCGTGTTCGTTCCGGTGGCCTTCATGCCCGGCGTGTCCGGAAAGTTCTTCCGCGAGTTCGGCTGGACCGCCGCCACCGCGGTGCTGTTCTCGCTGCTGGTGGCACGCCTGCTCACCCCGATGATGGCCGCGCACCTGCTCAAGCCCAAACCGCATGCGGAAGAAGACGGCGCGTTGATGCGGCGCTATCTGGTCTGGGTGGACAAGGCGCTCCAGCACCGCTGGAAGACCCTCGCCATTGCCGGCGCATTGTTCGTGGCATCGCTGGCGCTGATCCCGCTGATCCCCACCACCTTCATCCCGGTCTCCGACCAGGGCCGCAGCATGCTCTCGCTGGAGCTTGCACCGGGAGTGCAGATCGAAGACACCCGGCGCATGACCGAGCAAGCGCGTGCCTTGCTGCAACCGATTCCCGAACTCAAGCAAGTGTTCACCCAAATTGGCAGCGTGCCCAACCTGGGTGACCCCGGCAAAAGCGGCCTGCCGGATTTGCGGCGTGCGGTGCTCACCCTGGAATGGGGCGCGTCCGGCACCCGTTCCCGCAGCCAGAGCGCGCTGGAATCGGAAGTGCGCACGCGGCTGGCGAACCTGCCCGGCGTGCGCCTGAGCTTCATGAGCAGCGAACCCGGCGAGTTGATGCAGCTGGTCCTGGCCGGTGACGATGCCGAGGCGCTGAACGCGGCGGCGGCAAAAGTGGAGCGCGATCTGCGCACGCTTCCCGGGCTGGGCAGCGTGTCGTCGTCGGCTTCCCTGCTGCGTCCGGAAATCCAGATCCGTCCCGACTCCGCGCGCGCCGCCGAACTGGGCGTGTCCACGACCGCGATCGCCGAAGCCGCGCGCATCGCCACCAGCGGCGATTACGTGCAGCGCATGGCCAAGCTCAATCTGGCCGATCGGCAGGTCCCCATCCGCGTCGGCTTCGACCAGGCCACGTTGGCGCAACCCGAGTTGCTGGCGCAACTGCGCGTGCCCGGCGCGCGCGGCGCGGTGCCGCTGGCGGCGGTGGCGAGCATCCGCGACGGCAGCGGGCCGTCGGTGATCAACCGCTACAAGCGCCAGCGCAACATCACCCTCACCGCCGAGCTCAACGGCCGCCCGCTGGGCGAGGTGATGGAACAGGTCCGGCAGCTGCCCGCGGTCAAGGCCCTGCCGCCGGGCGTCTCGTTCATCAACACCGGCGACTCGGAAATCTTCGTGGAAATGTTCACCGGCTTCGTGATGGCGATGGTGGCCGGCATCGTCTGCATCTATATGGTGCTGCTGTTGCTGTTCCGCCACCCGATGCAACCCCTGACCATTTTGAGCGCGATTCCGTTGTGCGCGGCGGGCGCCTTCGGCGCATTGCTGATCACCCGCCACATGCTGTCGCTGCCGGCGCTGATCGGTTTGCTGATGCTGATCGGCATCGCCAGCAAGAACTCCATCCTGCTGGTGGACTACGCGGTGATGGCCGAGGACGAACACGGCCTGCCGCGCCACGCCGCGCTGATCGACGCCTGCCACAAGCGGGCGCGGCCGGTGATCATGACCACGATCGCGATGGGTGCCGGCATGCTGCCGCTGGCGCTGGGCTTCGCCGGCGAATCCAGCATGCGCGCGCCGATGGCCTGGGCGGTGATCGGCGGACTGGTGACTTCTACCGCGCTCAGCCTGCTGGTGGTCCCCGCCGCCTACACCGTGCTGGACGATGCCGGCAGCTGGCTGGCGCGACGCTGGAGGGGCAAGCCCGCTGCGGTTTAACTGCGCAGGCCAATGCCCTTCTTCAGCAGATACAACGCGACTGCGCCGAGCACTCCGGTGAAGACCAGCATCAGCGCATAGGCCTGCCACAGCGGCACGTCGGAAGAGCCGAGCAGACCGAACCGGAACGCGTTGATCATGTAGAAGATCGGATTGGCGTAGGTCGCCGCCTGCGCCCACGGCGGCAGCAGGGTGATCGAATAGAACACGCCGCCGAGGTAGGTCAGCGGGGTGAGGATGAAGGTCGGCACGATGGCGACATCGTCGAACTTCCTGGCGAAAATCGCGTTGATGAAACCCGCCAGGGAGAAGATCGTCGCGCCCAGCAGGACCGCGCTGACCGTCACCAGGGGGTGTGCGACGTGGACGGGCGTGAAGAACATCGCGATGATCATCACGATGATCCCGACCATGATCCCGCGCAGCACCGCGCCGGTGACGTAGCCGCACAGGATCACCCAGTCGGGCGCCGGACCGACCAGCAGCTCTTCGATGTAGCGCCCGAACTTGGCGCTGAAGAACGAGCTGGAGATGTTCCCGTAGCTGTTCTGGATGATGCTCATCATCACCAGCCCGGGGACGATGAACTCCATGTAGTCCAGCCCGCCCATCTTGCCCACCCGGGAGCCGATCAGCCCGCCGAAGATCAGGAAATACAGCGTCATGGTGATCGCCGGCGGGATCAGGGTCTGGGTCCAGATGCGCAGGATCCGGGAAACCTCGCGGCGGGCGATGGTGCGCAGGGCGATCAGGTCGCTGCGGTTCACGCGCGTCCCTCCTGCGCTTCGGCCGCGTCCTGCGGTTCCGGATCGCGCGATCCCGCGGCACCGTCGCCTTCGTCACTCTCGATCAGGCGCACGAACAGCTCCTCGAGCCGGTTGCTCTTGGTGCGCATCGAGCGCACCCGGATGCCCGCCTGTTCGAAGGCGGCGAACACCCGGTTCAGATCCATTGCCCGCGGCATGTCCAGATCCAGCGTCTGCGCATCGCGCGCCGTCAGCGCGGCATCGGCGATGACCGGCAGCGTGGCCGGCAGCGGGCCTTCGATGTCGAACAGGAATCCTTCGACGTCGAGCTTGGCCAGCAGCGACTTCATCGGCCCGCGCTCGATGATGCGGCCATGATCGATGATGGCAAGGTTCCGGCACAGGCTTTCGGCTTCTTCCAGGTAGTGCGTGGTCAGGATGATCGTGGTTCCGGTCGCATTGATCTCCTGCAGGGTTTTCCACATCCCGCGGCGGATTTCGATGTCCACGCCGGCGGTGGGCTCATCCAGGATCAGCAGGCGCGGCTGGGTCATCATCGCGCGGGCGATCATCAGCCGGCGCTTCATGCCGCCCGACAGAGTGCGGCTCATCGTGTGCGCCTTGTCCCACAGCTGCGCCTCCTTCAGCACCACCTCGGCGCGCATCAGGGCTTGTGGGCGCGGGATGCCATAGAACCCCGCGTAGTTCGCGCAGATGTCCAGCGGCTTTTCGAACATGTTGAAGTTGAATTCCTGCGGTACCAGGCCGATCTGGCGCATCGCCGCGCTGCGATCGGCGTCGATGTCGATGCCGAACACTTCGACGGTTCCCGAGGTCTTGTTGACCAGCGCGCTGACGATGCCGATCAGGGTGCTCTTGCCGGCCCCGTTCGGGCCGAGCAGGGCGTGGAAATCGCCCGGCGCAACGTCGAGGTCAATGCCCTTGAGCGCCTGCACGCCGCCATCGTAGGTTTTTCGCAGCGCACGCACGCGCAGCGCTGGGACGTTGGAATCCTGGTTCATCGAAGCCATTGGCCGGCGTGTGCTCACGCGAAGCCGGTAGTATAGGCAGCCTTGTGGCCCCACCCTCGCCACGCAGCGTTGCAGCATCGTGGCGATCCCCCGTTTCCCGCTCAGACTTGTTTCCCGCAGGATGCTGGCGCCGAGCGTGGCGCACCTGTCCTTCGAGCGCGACGACGGCCAGGTGCTGCCCTGCATTCCGGGCCAGTTCCTGCAGGTTCATTTCCAGCTTGCGGACGGCGCCGAAGCCCGCCGCAGCTATTCGATCGCCGTCGGCCGTGCGCTGGACACGCCACCCGACGCGCGGGTGGACATCGCCGTCAGCTATGTTCCCGGCGGTGCCGCCACGGCGCTGTTCGAGGCCCTGCAGATCGGCGACCGGGTGGAGGCCAGCGGTCCGTTCGGGCGCTTCTGCCTGTATCCCAATGACGCCAACCGCCGCTATCTGCTGGTCGGTACCGGCACCGGTGTGGCGCCCTACCGTGCGATGCTGCCGCAGCTGGAGCGGCAAATGGCGCAGCGCGGCGTCTCCGTCGTGCTGCTGCAAGGTGCGCGCAATCCGGTCGAGCTGCTGTACGGCGAGGAGTTCCGCGCCTTCGCGGACGCCCACCCGGGCTTCCGCTACCTGCCCTGCCTGTCGCGGGAATTGCCCGCGCCCGATTCCCCGCACGCCCACCCGGACGTGCGCCACGGCTACGTGCAGAACATGTTTGCCGAACTGGCGCCTGATCCCGCCAGCGACATCGCCTACTTGTGCGGCAACCCGGACATGGTCGATGCCAGCTTCGAGGCGCTGAAGGTCTTCGGCCTGCCGATCCCGATGATCCGGCGCGAGAAGTACGTCAGCAGCAAGTGAGTTTCAATGCGGATTTGGGGACAGCGCCGGTCGCGGGGAAGCCACCTCCGGCGCGGGAATGTCCCTTGTCCCCGGCACGCTTTTCCGGAAGCCCGCCTGTCGCGGTGAGGTGGCGCTGGCGGCGTGAAATCAAGGGGGAGGCCGCGCAGCGGCCGGAGGACATTCACGCCGCCAGGGCCGCCTCATCGCGGCATCGCGACACACCAATGTGTCAAGGATGCTTGACAACAGACAACTTCTCGCCCTATCGTTGTGTCAAGCAACCTTGACACTGAGCGTTCCACCATGGCCGACAACAAGCGCAACAAAGTCACCGGAGCCGCGTTCCTCGGCAACGGCGCCGCGTTCCTGACGCTCGGCATCGTGTTCATGGCGCTCGGGATTGGCGGCATGTCCACGTTCATCGGCGTCGGCTGTGCCTTCCTGCCGCTGGGCTTGGTGTTCCTCGCCAGATCGAAACAGAGCCCCGGACAATGACCTTCAACCGCATCATCGGGATCTTCATCGGCATCGCGCTGGCCTGCTTTGCGCTGGCGGGGATCGGCCATTGGCTGCTGGGATGGACCGCCAACGGCGTCCATACCTGGCTCAGCATCGGTGCCGGCTACTTTCTGGCCTGCCTGGTGATGCTGCTGATGCCACGCTGGTGGCGCGATCATTGCAACGAGATGTACGCGCAGCCCGCCGGGCGACGCTACATCCGTGCGCTGTTTCCGATCATGGCCGGATACTCGCTGGCCCTGTATGTCTCGGTGACCCTCATCAAGCGCGGCATCCCGTCGCTGCCGCTGCGCGGGCTGGTTGCCGTGCTGCCCGCCCTGGCCATCGCCTTGCTGATGCGCGCGGCCCTGCGCTACCTGCGTGAGATCGACGAAATGCAGCGCCGGATCGAGACCGAGGCGATCGGCATCGCCAGCCTCGGCGTGGCGCTGCTGTATTTCGCCGGCGGCATGCTGCAGCTGGCCAAGGTCATCGCGGTCGATGCCGGACCGGCCATGATCTGGGTTTTCCCCTTGCTGATGCTGCTCTACGGCATCTCCAAGCTGGTCCTGACCCGGCGCTACCTGTGAACAACCGCCTGCGCGAACTGCGTGACGCACGCGGCTGGTCGCAGGCGGAGCTTGCGCAGCGTTTGGAGGTCTCGCGACAGACCGTCAACGCACTGGAAACCGGCAAGTACGACCCGTCGCTGCCGCTGGCCTTCCGCATCGCCCGCCTGTTCGCCTGCCGGATCGAAGACGTGTTCCTGCCCGACGCGGCCTGAGCCGTCGCCGCCTCATCCACACTCCGATATTGATTGCCATGAACTCCCGAAAACTCCGCACCCTCGCCGCCCTCGTCCTGCTGACCGGTTTCGCGGGCTACCAGGCCCTGCACCTGTCGAAGGATGCCGGCCAACATGCGCGCTCCCACGCCGCCACGGTGCCTCCGGTCAAGCCGACCCACCTGGGCTCACTCACCTTCCTGCCCTGCACCCTGCGCTCACCGCAGGGCGGTGACGGCCTGCAGGCCCAATGCGGCAGCTTCGAGGTTCCGGAGGATCGCGCCCATCCCGAAGGCCGCAAGCTCCGCCTCAACGTCGCCTGGCTTCAGGCCAGCGGCGGCGGCAAGGCGCTGCCCGATCCGGTGTTCTTCCTCGCCGGCGGCCCGGGCCAATCGGCGGTCCAGACCTACCCTGGCCTCGACCCGGTGTTTGCCGAGGTGCGCAAGCAACGCGACGTGATCCTGGTCGACCAGCGCGGGACCGGCAGCTCCAACCTGCTGTCCTGCGATGCGCTGATGGACGACGATGACGCCGACAGCTCGCCCGAGGCCATGCAGCAGCAGGCCGCGCAGTGCGCGCAGCAGCTGGCGCGCAAGGCCGACCTGCGCTTCTACACCACCACCGACGCGGTGGCCGACCTCGACGCCGTGCGCCGGGCAATCGGGGCCGCGCAGATCAACCTGGTCGGCGTCAGCTACGGCACCCGCGTGGCCCAGCAGTACGCGATGCGCCACCCGCAGGCCACCCGCAGCATCGTGCTCGACTCGGTGGTGCCCAACACGCTTGGCCTCGGCAACATCTTCGCCCGCAACCTCGACGACGCGTTGGCGCTGCAGTTCGGCGTCTGCAGCAAGCAGCCGGCCTGCCGTGCCCAGCTCGGCGACCCGCGCGCCGAGCTCGACACCCTGCTGACGACCTTGCGCGCCAAGCCGGTGGAGGTCGATTACCGCGACGCCACTTCGGGCGAACCCGCCCATGGCGTGCTGCGCCCCGAGTCGGTCGCCGGACTGGTGCGGATGTACGCCTACATGCCGCTGGCCAGCTCGCTGCTGCCGAAAATGATCAAGGAAGCCAACGCCGGGCATTACGAGAACCTGATGGCGTTGACCCAGATGCTGTACGGCGAAATGAAGGGCGCGATGGCGATGGGCATGCAGCTGTCGGTGACCTGCAGCGAGGACGCCGACAGCATGATGTCGCGCACCGAAGATGCCGGCACCGTGCTCGGCAACCAGATGCCGGTCGGGATGGCGGCGATGTGCAAGGTCTGGCCCAAGGGGCACATGCCTGCCGACTTCCACCGCGCGCTGGCGACGCCGGTCCCGGCGCTGGTGCTGGAAGGCGAGTTCGACCCGGTGACCCCGCCGCGCTACGGCCAGGAGGTCGTCAAGACCCTGCCCAACGGCCGCCTGTTCATCCTGCGCGGCCAGGGCCACAACGTCATCGGCGCCGGCTGCATGCCCAAGCTGTTCGCCCAGTTCGTCGAAAAAGCCGACGCCAAGGCCCTCGACGGCCGCTGCCTCGACACCCTGGCCTACGCCCAGCCGTTCATCAACTTCAACGGCCCGGCCCCCTGACGCGGGCCGCCTGATCCGAACGCGCCACGACGTTCCCCACCGCCTTCCCATCCACCGACTCCGGATGTCCACGTTCCCATGATCACAGCCGAACACCTCCGCAAGACCTTCCCCGCGCGGGGCAAGGAGAAGACCCCGGTGATCGCCGTCGATGACGTCGGCTTCACCGCCCGCGACGGCGAAATCACCGGCCTGCTCGGTCCCAACGGGGCCGGCAAGACCACCACGCTGCGCATGCTCTACACCCTGATGACGCCCGAGACCGGGCGCGTGCTGGTCGACGGCGTCGACGTCGCCGGCGATCCGGAGCGGGTGCGCCGCAGCCTCGGCGTGCTGCCCGACGCGCGCGGGGTCTACAAGCGCCTCACCGCGCGCGAGAACATCGACTACTTCGGCCGCCTGCACGGGATGACCGCGGAGACGATCGCCGAGCGCACGGCGCGGCTGTCGACCGCGCTGCAGATGGACGACTTCCTCGACCGCCGCACCGAAGGCTTCAGCCAGGGCCAGCGCACCAAGACCGCGATCGCGCGCGCGCTGGTCCACGACCCGAAGAACGTGATCCTCGACGAGCCCACCAACGGGCTGGACGTGATGACCACCCGCGGCCTGCGCAGCTTCCTCAGGGAACTGCGCGCGGAAGGACGCTGCGTGATCTTCTCCAGCCACATCATGCAGGAGGTCGCCGCGCTGTGCGACCGCATCGTGGTGATCGCCGCCGGCAAGGTCGCCGCCCAGGGCAGCCCGGAAGAACTGCGCGCAGCGACCGGTGAAACCAATCTCGAGGACGCCTTCGTGAAACTGATCGGCAGCGAGGAGGGCCTGCACGCATGAACACCGCAATCCGACGTCCCGGTTTCCTCGATGCCCTGCGGGTGGTGATGGCCAAGGAATGGCGCGACTTCGTGCGCGACCGCCGCACCTTCGTCCTCAGCCTGCTGGTCGCGCCCCTGCTGTACCCGGTGCTGCTGCTCGGGATCGGCAAGCTGGCGGAGATGCGCGCCGAAACCCAGCTCGAAAGCACCCTGCAACTGCCGGTGGTCGGCATCGAACGGGCGCCCAACCTGATGAAATTCCTCGCCGGCTACGGCATCGAAACCCATCCGGCCCCGGCCGACATCGAGGCCCGGATCCGCGCCCAGGACGAGGACATCGCGCTGGCGATCGACCCGCACTACGCCGAGAACTGGCGCGCCGGCACGCCGGCGCGGATCGACATCATCACCGACACCACCCGCCGCAACACCGACGTCACCACCGCGCGGGTCAGCAAGGTGCTGGAACAGTACGGCAAGGCGGTCGGCACCATGCGCCTGCTGATCCGCGGCATCGACCCGCGGATCGCCGCCCCGGTGCAGGTCGGCACCCGCGACATGGCCACCCCGGAAGCGAAGAACAGCCAGTTCATGGCGATCCTGCTGCCGATGATCCTGACCATCTTCGCCTTCATCGGCGGCGCCCACCTGGCGATGGACACTACCGCCGGCGAGCGCGAGCGGCAGTCGCTGGAGCCGCTGCTGGCCACCCCGGTGTCGCGCGCGGCGCTGGTCGGCGGCAAGATGCTGGCGTCGGTCGCACTCGGCCTGTTGTCGATGCTGCTGATCCTGGTCTCGTTCAAGGTCAGCGCCACCCTTGCCGGCGGCTCCGCCAGCCAGATGGACGTCAGCTTCGCGGCGATGGCCAAGCTGCTGCTCACCCTGCTGCCGCTGGTGCTGATCGGCACCGCGCTGATCACCGCGCTGGCGGCCGGCGCCAAGAGCATGAAGGAAGCGCAGAGCCACATCATCTGGCTGATGATGCTGCCGATGCTGCCGGCCTACGGGCTGATGGCCTATCCGCTCAAGGACACCGCGCTGTGGCAGTACGCGGTGCCGTTCCTGTCGCAGAACCAGCTGATCCAGAAGATCATCCGTGGCGAACATGCCGCGCTGGACCAGTGGGCGCTGTATCTGGCCAGTTCGCTGGCGGTGGCAGCGCTGCTGTGGACGGTCGCGGTCTGGCGCTACCGGCAGGAGAAGCTGGCGATCTCGGCCTGATCCGGACGCAACCTAGGAATGGAAACGCCCGGCCATGACCGGGCGTTTCGCTTGATCGCCGCTTGGGACAAAACCGCCTTACTGGAAGTTGATCGTGCGGCGGGTGGTGGTGGCCTGGTTGATCGGCTGGAACCTCCAGCGCTTCACTGCAGTGAGCGCCTCGCGCTCGAAATCGCGTGCGAACTGTCTGGGTACTTCGGAAGACACGACGCGCGCGCTGGTGACCGAGCCATCGGTCCCCACCGTGAATTCGACCTGCACCGATCCCGACGCCCCGGCGCGCTGCGCGGCGGGCGGGAAACGCGGTGCCGATTGGGACACCGCTTCCAGCGCACTGGACGCCGTTGGCCGCGGTGCCGGCGCCGACGCCGGCGCAGGCGCCGGCGTTGCCGCAGCGGCCTGTGCCGCAGCGGCCTGCGCTGCCGCCGCGCGGCGACGCTCTTCTTCTGCCGCCGCCTGCTGGGCGGCCTGCTGCTGGGCCTGCTGGGCCTGCTGGGCTTGCTGCTCGGCCAGCTGGCGCTGCTGCTCCTGCAGCTTCTTCTGGTCTTCCTCGCGCTTCTTGGCCTGCTCCTCCTTGAGCTTGGCCTCCTGCTCGGCGGTCAGCTGCTGCTGCTGGGCGCGCTGCGCGGCCAAGGCCTCGCCCTTGCCGATGCTGGTCTTGAGGCGATCCAGCGCCGGGTGGTTCGGGTCGGCCTTGCCGATCAGCGCCAGCAGGCGCTTGGCCTCGTCGAAGTCCTCGCGGGCGATCCCCTGCTCGGTGGCGATCACCGCCATCGGCAGCAGGTCGTTCAGTGCGCTCGACGCACTGGCATCGCCAGGCTGTTTGTCGCGCAGTGCGAGGTAATACTCCATCGCATTGTTGCCGACCGGGGCATACAGCCGGTTGTCGTCATAGGCCTTGCGCGCGGCGTCACGCAGCTGGTCGACGCTCATCTGCGCCACCGCTGCCGAGACCACCGGCGCGGTGGCGGGTGTGCCTGCGGCGGCCGGACCCGTGGCGGCCGCCGGGCCAGCTGCCGGCGTGGCTTCCTGTTTCTTGCAGGCGGAAACGGCAAATGCCACCGCAACGCTCAGCGCGATCGGGGCAAGCGTGTGGAACATTTTATTGGCAGACATCGCGACAACCCTCGTCTCATGCGGGCATTTGCCTGATAGGACGCAGCAGCAGGCCGCGTTTGTCAAGCGTCGCGATCGATTTCCGCTATTTGCCGATGCAGAAAGTTGCGAAAATGTGACCCAGTAGGCCGTCAGCATCCACCCGCCCGCCGATTTCGCCCAGCGCGGCGTGGGCCTGCTGCAGGCACTCCGCCGCCAGTTCCAATCGTCCCGCGGACAGTTCGTTTCCGGCCCGGTTCAATCCCTCTCCGGCGCGAACCAGCGCATCCAGGTGCCGGCTGCGGGCGGAAAACCCGCCATCCGCCGAAACCTCGGTTCCCGCGAGCGCCATCAGGCGCCGCCGAAGCGCATCCAGCCCGGCGCCGGTGCGCGCCGAGATCGCCAGAGCGTCCGCCGGAAGATCCGCAGGCGCGGACAGCAGGTCGGCCTTGTTGTGGAGCCACAGCACGTCCGGAACGCCGCCCAGTTCGGCTTGCAGCGCCAAACGGGCGGATGGGCCGCTGCGCGCGTCAAGAACGGCCAGCGCAAGATCCGCGCGCGCCAGTTCGGCGCGGGCTCGACGGATGCCCTCCGCTTCGATCGCATCCTCGCTGTCGCGCAGGCCGGCGGTATCCACCAGCGTCAGTTCCACCCCGTCCAGCCGCAGGGTTTCCTGAAGCGTGTCGCGGGTGGTGCCGGCGACCTCGGTGACGATGGCGCGCTCGCTTCCGGACAGCGCGTTGAGCAGGGAACTCTTGCCGGCGTTGGGCGGGCCAACGATCACCGCGTGCAGGCCATCGCGCAGCCGTCGGCCGCGTCCGGCCGCCTCCAGCAGATGCGCCAGCTCCAACTTTGCGGCATCCAGCCGCGCCTGCAGTTCGGCCCCACCCAGGGCCTCCAGCGGTTCGTCGGCAAAATCGATCGCAGCCTCGGTGTGGACCCGAATGGCCAGCAGCTGCGCCATCAGTGCCTCGACCCTGCGCGAGAACACGCCTTCCAGCGAACGGCGGGCGGCACGCGCGGCACGGCGGTCGGATGCCGCGATCAGGTCGGCGATCGCCTCGGCCTGCGCCAGATCCAGCTTGCCGTTGAGGAAGGCGCGCTGGCTGAATTCCCCGGCCCGGGCCTGCCGCGCCCCCAGCGCGATGCAGCGCTGGACCAGCTGGCGCAACACCACCGGGCTGCCATGCGCCTGCAGTTCGACCACGTCCTCGCCGGTGAAACTGGCCGGGGCGGGGAAGTACAGCGCGATGCCGTCATCGATGACTTCGCCGTCGGCTTCGGTGAACCGGACGTGGTCGGCGCGTCGGCACCGCAGCCGGCGCCCGCACAGCTGCTCGCCGATCGCCCGTGCCTCCGTCCCGGACAGGCGCACCACCCCGATTCCGCCGCTGCCGGCCGCGGTAGCGATTGCAACGATGGTGGCTTCGGGCGGCGGGTCTGCCATGTCTTTCTTCCGGGGCGAACCTTCAGCCCAGCGCGCCGGTCAGCCAACGGTCGGCGTGCGCGCCGGCGGATCCTCGAAGCGCTTGAGGTTCGCCCACTGCTGGGCCATGCCCAGCGCACCGTTGGTGACCCAGTACAGCACCAGGCCGGCCGGGAACAGCGCGAACATGACCGCCATCACCACCGGCATGGCCTGCATCATCTTGGCCTGCATCGGATCCATGCCCGCGGTCGGCGTCATCTTCTGGGTCAGGAACATCACCACGCCGTTGAGGATCGGCAGGATGAAATACGGATCGGGTGCGGTCAGGTCGCTGATCCAGCCCATGATCCACGGCGCGTGGCGCAGTTCGATCGCCTCGATCAGGACGTAGTACAGGGCCAGGAAGATCGGCATCTGTATCAGCAGCGGCAGGCAGCCGCCGGCCGGATTGACCTTCTCGCGCTTGTACAGGTCCATCATCGCCAGCTGGAACTTCTGCTTGTCGTCGCCGTAGCGCTCCTTGAGCTGGGCGATGCGCGGCTGGAACTTGCGCATCTTGGCCATCGACTGGTACTGCTTGGCCGACAGCGGATACAGCAGCAGCTTGATCAGCACCACCAGCAGCACGATCGCCCAGCCCCAGTTGCCGGTGATCTTGTGCAGCATCGTCAGCAGCCAGTGGATGGGTTTGGCGAAGACGGTGAAGATGCCGTAATCGAGCGACAGGCCCAGGCCTGGCGCGACGGCATCGAGCAGGTGGGCGTCCTTCGGCCCGATCCACAGCGTCGAGGCGCTGGTGAAGCGCTGCCCCGGCGCCAGCGTCACCCGCGGTCCGGTGGCATCCACCCGGTATTGCGCGCCGCGCTCGGCCAGCGAGAACAGCGCGCCCTGATCCGCCTGCGGAACCCAGGCCGCAAGGAAATAGTGCTGCGACAGGCCGATCCAGCCGCCGGTGACGGCCTGGTTCAGCGGGCCGTCCTTGGCGAAGTCCGGATAACGGCGTTTCTTGTACTTGTCTTCCGGGCTGTACCACGCCGCGCCATTGAGGCTGATGGTTTCCGGATTGAAGAAGCTACGCTTGGTCACCGCCGGCACGCGGCTCAGGCTGCGCCGGATGTCGCCGATCCAGGTGGCGCTGCCGGCGTTGACCACTTCGTCGCGGATGCGCAGCGCATAGCTGCCGCGCTCAAGCGTGATGCTGCGTTCGATCCGGATTCCGGAAGCCGTGCTGGCCTCGAACCAGGCCGTCACGTTCTTCTGCCCGGGAGCCAGTTCAAAGCTGCGGGCATCGCCTTTGGGCTGGAACACCAGCGTGCCGCCGTTGGCGCCGATCCAGTCCGCACCCGCTTCAAAGAATGTGGCCGGAGTCGGATCCAGCAGAACCACCGGCGGCGAATCCGGAGCGCGCGTTTGCGGGAAGCGCAGCAGGTCGGCGCGCACGATGTTGCGGCCATCCAGTTCCAGCGCCAGCACGTCGCTGCGAAGCCGCACCACCGGGCCATGCGCGACGGGCGCGCTGACGGCAGCAGCAGCCGGCGCGGCCGCCGGCACGGATGCGGTCGGAATGGCCGCCTGGGCGCCCGCCCCGGCGTCGGTCTGCGCGACGGCCGCCGGTGTCCGTGCCGCCGGCGCAACCGCATGCTCGGTGCTCCACGCCTGCCAGAGCAGGAAGGCCACGGCGATCCAGGCGAAGAACAGCAGGTTGCGGATCTGGCTCATCAGGAAGACGTCTGTTCGTTGGCGTGGGGGGAGGAATCGGCCGTGGCGGCGGGCGGCATTGTGCCCAGCGCCGCTGCCTGCGGCAATGCGCCGAGTTTGTGCAGCCCGCGCTCGAACGCGGCCCGCAGCGCGGTCGCGTCCGTTTGCGCCGCCTGCGTGCGCGCCACCACCACATAGGCGCCGGGGCGCAGCTGCGGGCGCAGTTTGCGAAACCCGTCGCGCAACACGCGCTTGATGCGGTTCCTGCCCACGGCGCGCGCATCGACCTTGCGCGAAACCGCCAGCCCGAGCCGCGCCGGCAGCGCGTCTTCCAGCCAGTGCAGGGCGAGGACGGGGTTGGCGCTGCGGCGGCCTTGCGAGAAGACCCGCTCGAATTCCGCCTTGCTGCGCACCCGCGCGGCGCGCGAAAACCCGAATCCGGACGTTTGCCTGTCCGGGAGATTGCCTTCGGGATCCCCGGAGAAATCACGAGGATTGGCGCGGGCCTGCGCCGGCATGGGGGGCATTGCGCGGGTGCCGGTTTCCTGGGTCACCGGGTCTGCGTCTCCACCCGCCGCAAAGCGGGTCAAACGGTCAGGCGACGGCGGCCCTTGGCGCGGCGACGGGCCAGCACCTTGCGGCCATCGGCGGTTTTCATGCGGGCGCGGAAGCCGTGGTCGCGCTTGCGCTTGAGGTTGCTGGGCTGGTAGGTGCGCTTGGTGGCCATGACGGAATCTGCCGGGTCTGAGATCGAGAAAAGACGGCGATTGTAGCCTGTTCCGGCACAGGCATGCAAATGCCGCCGCGGCCACCGGCTCCGGTTTGGCGCACCCGCCGGCCGGTGATACGCTGGCCCACCCAGCCTGCACCGCTTGCGCGTTCGTCGCCCGGTCGCATTGTCCGCACATGAAACCGACCCCGCGCATGGACGTTTGGCCGCACTGCCTGAAACATCTGGAAGCCGAACTGGCGCAGGAAGACGTGCGCACCTGGCTCAAGCCGCTGCAGGCCGGCCAACGGGACGGCGCGATGGTTCTGTACGCGCCCAACCCGTTCGTGCGCGATGAAGTGCAGCTGCGCTTCCTTCCGCGGATTCGCGAACTGGCGAGACACTATGGCGATGGCGCCGAGGTGGCGCTCGACGTGGGCTCGCCCGCCCGCGTCCGCCCGCCCGCCCCCATCGACACCGCCGCCAGCGCACCGGCGGCGCGGTTCGACGGCAACGTCGAGCCGCACTACACCTTTGACAATTTCGTCGAGGGCCGCAGCAACCAGCTGGCGCGCGCCGCCGCCTTTGCCGCGGCGCAAAAGCCCGGCGAACGCAGCCACAATCCGGTTCTCCTGTACGGCAGCACCGGGCTGGGCAAGACCCATCTGATGCACGCGGCCGGCAACGAGATGATCCGGCTCAATCCCGGCGCCCGGGTGCTCTACCTGCGATCGACGACGTTCTACGAGGCGTTTTTCCGCGCGCTGCAGGACAAGACCACCGACCAGTTCAAGCGCCAGTTCCAGAAAATCGACGCGCTGCTGATCGACGACATCCATTTCTTCGCCGGCAAGGACCGCACGCAGGAGGAGTTCTTCCACACCTTCAACGCGCTGTTCGACGGCCGCCAGCAGATCATCATGACCTGCGACCGTTACCCGCGCGAAGTCGAAGGTCTGGAACCGCGGCTGAAATCGCGGCTGGGCTGGGGCCTGTCGGTGGCGATCGATCCGCCGGATTTCGAGACTCGCGCCCAGATCGTGCTGTCCAAGGCGCACGAACGCGGCGTGGTGCTTCCCGACGCGGTCGCCCAGCTGATCGCCAAGAAGATGCGCAGCAACGTGCGCGAGCTGGAAGGCGCCATCAACAAGCTGACGGCGCAGGCGGGCTTCCTCGGGCGGGCGGTGACGGTGGAATTCGCCCAGGAAACCCTGCGCGACCTGTGGCGCGCCCAACAACAGGCGATCAGCATCGCCAATATCCAGAAGGCCGTGGCAGACTACTATGGGCTGCAGCTCAAGGAGATGCTGGGGGACAAGCGCACCCGTTCGCTGGCGCGCCCGCGGCAGATGGCCATGGCGCTGGCCAAGGAGTTGACCGAACACAGCTTGCCGGAGATCGGGCACCAGTTCGGCAACCGCGACCACACCACCGTCATGCACGCGCACAGAAAGATCAAGGAACTCAGGGAGAGCGACAGCAAGCTGCACGAGGATTGGGAAAAGCTGGTCCGGAAACTCAGCGAGTGAGGCGGAGGGGTTGGGGACAGGTTGTGGATAATCGGTGGATGGTTCCGGTTCCGGAAAAGCATCCACAGTTTGTACCCAGGCAACCCGCCTGCTTGTCCAGACTGTTTGTTTGTTGAAAATATCATTAAAATCAACAAGATGTATTAGTTATCCCAAGGTTTCCGAAAGCCCACCACCGCTGTTTTCCATATTTATCCATAGAACAGCAGGTTGGCTCTCCGGATCGCGCATTCACGGTATCCATTCAGATCGTTCAATCAGGATTGAGGGGCTCACATGCGGTTTTCCCTGCAACGCGAGGTTCTGCTCAAGCCGTTGGCGCAAGTGGCCAACGTGGTCGAACGCCGACATACGTTGCCGGTGCTGGCCAATCTTCTCGTCCGGGTGCAGGCGGGCCTGCTCGCGCTGACCGGCACCGACCTGGAAGTCGAGATGGTGTCCCGGATCGCGGTGGACGATGCCGAGGACGGGGAAACCACGATTCCGGCCCGCAAGCTGTTCGAGATTGTGCGCGCCCTGCCGGACGGCAGCCGGGTGACGCTCAGCCAGCACGGCGACAAGGTGACCGTCCAGGCCGGACGCAGCCGCTTCACCCTGACCTGCCTGCCTGCCAACGATTTCCCGTCGCTCGATGAGGTGGATGCGACCGATCGCGTCCAGGTGCCGGAAACCGGCCTGCGCGAGCTGCTGGAGCGCACCGCCTTCGCGATGGCGCAGCAGGACGTGCGGTTCTATCTGAATGGCCTGCTGTTCGACCTGCGCGACGGTCTGCTGCGCTGCGTGGCCACCGACGGCCACCGCCTGGCCCTGTGCGAAATCCCGCTGGAGGAAGGCCACGCCGGCAAGCGCCAGATCATCGTGCCCCGCAAGGGGGTGCTGGAGTTGCAGCGGCTGCTGGAAGGCAGCGATCGCCAGCTGGAGTTGGAGCTCGGCAAGGGGCATATCCGGGTCAAGCGCGACGACGTCACCTTCACCAGCAAGCTGATCGACGGCAAGTTCCCGGACTACGAAGCGGTGATCCCGATCGGCGCCAAGCTGGAGGTCAAGGTCGACCGCGAGGCGCTGCGCGCGGCCCTGCAGCGCACCTCGATCCTGTCGAACGAGAAATACCGCGGGATCCGGGTCGAGGTGTCCCGCAACCTGCTGCGGGTCAGCGCACATAACCCGGAACAGGAAGAAGCGCAGGAAGAACTCGAAGCGCAAACAACCGTGGACGAACTGGCGATCGGGTTCAACGTCACCTATCTGCTGGATGCGCTGGGGTCGCTGCGCGACGAATACGTCATCCTGATGCTGCGCGACGCCAATTCCTCGGCGCTGGTGCGCGGTGCCGACAATGCGCGTGCACGCCACGTGGTCATGCCGCTGCGGCTGTGACCGCTGCGGCCGCGATTGCCGGGTTCCGGTCGTCCGGCCGCGCTTGAGGCTTCGGTGAGGATCGAACGGCTGCGCTTGCAGCACTTTCGCTGCTTCGAGCAGGCGGAGTTCCGTCCGGAACCCGGTTTCAACCTGTTGACCGGAGCCAATGGCAGCGGCAAGACCAGCGTGCTGGAAGCCCTGCACCTGCTGGCGCACGGTCGCAGCTTTCGTGGTCGTGTTCGCGACGGCCTGGTCCAACGCGGTCGGGCGGCGCTTGAAGTGGTGGTGGACTGGCAAGCCGGAGACGAAGTGTCGCGCCGCGCTGGCCTGCGACATGCCGGCAGTCAATGGCAGGCTCGCCTCGACGGGCAAGAGGTGCAACAGCTCGGGCAACTGGTGGCCGCGCTGACCGTGGTCAGCTTCGAACCCGGGAGCCATGCGCTGATCGAGGGAGGCAGCGAAAACCGTCGCCGTTATCTCGATTGGGGTCTGTTTCACGTGGAACAGGATTTCCTTTCGTTCTGGCGGCGCTACATGCGCGCGCTCAAACAACGCAACGCCCTGCTGCGACAACGCGGCTCCAGTGCCCAACTGGAAGGCTGGGAACGTGAACTGACGGTCCACGGCGAGCTGTTGACCCATCAACGGGAAGCCCATGTTGCTGGATTGCAGCCCCATCTGGAGCAGTGCATCGCGCTGCTGCTGCCCGAATTGGGTGCGATCACGCTTCGTTTGTCCCCCGGATGGAAAGCCGGCGAGCTTGGTCTGGGGGACACCCTGCTGCTGTCGCGGGAGCGGGATCTCCAGCTTGGGCACACCTCGGTGGGTCCGCATCGCGCCGATCTGAAGATCGCCCTGGATGGGGTGACGGCCGAATGCCTGTCCCGCGGGCAGACCAAGCAACTGGCCTTGGCGTTGGTGCTGGCGCAAGCCCGGTATCTGGCGAAAGCCTTCGGATATTGGCCCGTCCTGCAGTTGGATGATCTGGGCGCGGAACTGGATCGCGCCCACCAGGAGCGCACGCTGGATGTGATTGAACGCAGCGGTGCGCAGGTATTGATCACGGGAACCGAGATTCCCGCAACCCTGGCTGGGCGTGTCGGGGGAATGGCTGTGTTTCACGTGGAACGGGGCCAAATCCAGCGGGTCGACTGAACGGCTTCGGCAATCGGTCCGGGCAACACCCCGATGCGCTTGCTATAATGTGCACCTCTATAGCTAATGTGTTCCGGCGCAGCGCAGGCCGCGTCCCCGGAGTCGGGTGCCTTGATGCAAGAAACCGATCAGATCGCGGGCGGGATGCCCGAATCCTCCAATACTCCCAACGCCTCCAAGTACGATTCCAGCCGGATCACCGTCCTGCACGGCTTGGAAGCCGTGCGCAAACGGCCGGGCATGTACATCGGCGACGTCCACGACGGCACCGGCCTGCACCACATGGTGTTCGAGGTGGTGGACAACTCCATCGACGAGGCGCTGGCGGGGTTTGCCGACGAAATCCGGGTGACGATCCACGCGGACGGTTCCGTCAGCGTGCTCGACAACGGGCGCGGGATTCCGGTCGACATCCACAAGGAAGAGGGTGTTTCGGCGGCCCAGGTCATCATGACCGTGCTGCACGCCGGCGGAAAGTTCGACGACAACAGCTACAAGGTGTCCGGCGGCCTGCACGGCGTGGGCGTCAGCGTGGTGAACGCGCTTTCGGGCAAGCTGACCCTGGACATCTGGCGCGACGGCGGCCACCACCAGCAGGAATACGCGATGGGCGAGCCGGTCCATCCGCTGCGCCGGGTCGGCGCGGACGAGGGGCGGCGCGGCACCTTGGTGCGCTTCTGGCCGGCGGCGGCGGTGTTCACCGACACGGAATTCCACTACGAGATCCTGGCCCGTCGCCTGCGGGAACTGTCCTTCCTCAACTCGGGCGTGCGCATCGCCCTGATCGACGAGCGCGGCGACGACAGCGGCGAGGTGCGGCAGGACCTGTTCCATTACCAGGGGGGCATCCGCAGCTTCGTGGAGCACCTGGCACAGACCAAGACCCCGCTGCATCCGGCGGTGATCTCGATCAAGGGCGAGATGAGCGGCATCGTGGTGGAGGCGGCCCTGCAGTGGACCGACAGCTATCAGGAAACGATGTTCTGCTTCACCAACAACATCCCGCAGAAGGACGGGGGAACCCACCTGCAGGGCTTCCGCTCGGCGCTGACCCGGGTCCTGGGCAAGTACATCGAACAAAGCGGAATCGCCAAGCAGGCCAAGCTGGACCTGAACGGCGACGACATGCGCGAAGGCATGATCGCGGTGCTCTCGGTCAAGGTGCCCGACCCCAGCTTCTCCAGCCAGACCAAGGAAAAGCTCGTTTCGTCCGACGTGCGGCCGGCCGTCGAGAACGTCATGGCCGACCAGCTGGAGGCCTTCCTGCAGGAACACCCGAACGAGGCCAAGGCGATCGTCGGCAAGATCGTCGACGCCGCCCGCGCCCGCGAGGCCGCCCGCAAGGCGCGCGACCTGAGCCGCCGCAAGGGCGCACTGGACGTGGCCGGTCTGCCCGGCAAGCTGGCCGATTGCTCCGAGAAAGACCCGGCGCTGTCGGAACTGTTCATCGTCGAGGGCGACTCGGCCGGCGGCTCCGCCAAGCAGGGCCGCAACCGCAAAACCCAGGCCGTGCTGCCGCTGCGCGGCAAGATTTTGAACGTCGAACGCGCGCGTTTCGACCGCATGCTGGCCAGCGCCGAAGTCGGCACCCTGATTACCGCGCTGGGGACCGGTATCGGCAAGGATGAATATAACCCGGATAAATTACGCTACCACCGCGTCATCATCATGACCGACGCCGACGTCGATGGCAGCCATATCCGCACCTTGCTGCTGACCTTCTTCTACCGGCAGATGCCCGAGCTGATCGACCGTGGCCACATCTACATCGGCCTGCCGCCGCTGTACAAGGTCAAACAGGGCAAGAACGAGCTGTACCTGAAGGACGATGCGGCGCTCGACGCCTACCTCGCCGGCAATGCGGTCGAAGGGGCAGCTCTGTATCCGGCCGCAGGTGAGCCTCCGATCGAGGGTTTGGCCCTGGAGAAACTGCTGCTGGCGTGGGCGCGGGCCAGGGAAATCGTGGCGCACCAGGCGCACCGGTTCGACACAGGCGTGCTGGAGGCGCTGATCGACTTCGTTCCGCTGGATGCCGAATCGATTGCCCGCCACGGCGACATGCACGCGGCGCTGGAGGCGCTGGCGGGCCGGTTGAATTCGTCCGGGCTGGGCAAGCCGCGCTATGCGCTGCGCTGGCAGCCGGCCGAAGCCGGCCGCCCGGCCGCGCTGCTGGTGACCCGGGCGCATATGGGCGAAGAGCTGACCCAGATCCTGCCGCAGGCGCTGTTCGAGCATGGCGAACTCAAGCCCATCCGCGAGGCGGCCGCCCTCCTGCACGATCTGGTGCGCCCCGGCGCCCGCGTCACCCGCGGCAAAAGCGCGCAGGACGTCGCCAGCTTCGTCCAGGCACAGGCCTGGCTGCTGGATGAGGCGAAGAAGGGGCGTCAGATCCAGCGCTTCAAGGGTCTGGGCGAGATGAACCCCGAACAGCTCTGGGACACCACCGTCAACCCGGAAACCCGACGCCTGCTGCAGGTCCGGCTCGACGATGCGGCTGACGCCGACGCCGTCTTCAGCATGCTGATGGGCGATGTGGTCGAACCGCGGCGCGACTTCATCGAAACCAATGCGCTGAAGGTGTCCAATCTCGACATCTGAGGCGACGCAGGACAAGTCCGGGATCGTGCGGCACCGCCATGACCGGGACGGCGCTTATTGCGCTGCGGCGGGCGTATCGTTGGAGCGCGCGCTAGAATCCAGTGGCTCGTGGACGCAATGAAGGTGCGCTCACAACAACCCGCGGGAGCGATCCAGGCCATCCGGCACGGTTTCGCTCTCCACCAGCCATGGCTACCATTGCGCTTGCCGCAGCGGTAGCGGAAACCACGCCATTGAGGTGATCCCATGACCCAGATCCATCATCGTCCGCTGGTTGTTGCTCTGGCCCTGGGGCTGGGTGCGCTCACCCTCGCGCCTCAGGCGTGGGCCCAGATGGAACAACAACAAAGGCCCATGACCATGCGCGAGCAGCGCGCTGCGCGGCAGGCCGAATTGAACCGGGGCAATGAAGAGGCCGCCGAGCAGAACAAGCCGGCGGTGTATCCGAACGCAACCCGCCAGCAGCCTGACGGCAAGGCCTCGCCGAGACTCCTGCCCAAGCTGAAGAAGATGCAGGAGCGCTTCGAGAAGGACGACTGGGCAGGCGTCATGGCCGATGCCGATGCCATTGGCGCTTCGTCCGACGCCAGCGCCTACGACAAATCCTTTGCCTATTCGATGGCCGGCAATGCCGCCGCCAGCGCCGATCAGCAGGCCAAGGCGGCGGACTATTTCGCCAAGGCCATCGCGGCCAACGGACTCGACAACGACAGCCACTACGCGACCATGTACAACCTTGCCGTGATCCAATATGGGGAAGAGCAATACCCTGCGGCGCTGGCGACGATGGATCGCTTCCTGGCGGAAACCAAGTCGGACAAACCCGAGCACCTGTCGTTCCGTGCCGGCATTCTTGCCAACATGGGGCGCGATGCCGAAGCGGCCGCGGTCTATCAGGACCTGGTGGCGAAGAATCCCGACGACAAGCGCTTGCTGATGAACGCAGTGGCCGCATTGCAAGGCGCCGAGAAATTCGATCAGGCCAACGTCTTGCTGGAAGGAGCCTTCAAGCGCGGCATGCTGACCGAGGAGCGCGAGCTGCGCTCGCTCTACGTGGGCTACATGAATGCGCAACGATGGGACGATGCGCAGCGGGTGATCGAAGACGGCGTCGCCAAGGGCATTCTCAAGCCCGGGCCCGACCTGGCGAATGCGTACCAGTTGCTGGCCCAGAATGCGTTCTTCGCCGACAAGGTTCCGCTGGCCATCGAGCTCTACAACCGTGCCTTGCCGATGGCGCCGGATGGCGAGGTCTATCTCAACCTGGCCAAGGTTCTGGCATACGCTGGCCGCAAGGCCGAAGCCAGGGAAGCCGCTCGGCAGGCGTTGGCCAAGGGCGTCAAGAAGCCGGAAGAAGCCAATCGCATCATCGCGCAATGAGAACTGCATCACGCGGTTGAGTCCCCGTGCCGGGTTTGGCATGGAACAAGTGCAGGCAATTCGTGTAAGCTAGGAAGTTCTGGCGGCAATCGCCCCACCGTGCAAATCTCCCGTCGTCTTCGCGGCGGAACCCCATTCCAGAGCCGTGCGCATGACGGAAGATTTCCCCCAACACCAGTTTGCGAACAACCGGGCAGATGGAATGAGCTGGCCGCGCATTGCCGGCTACAGTTTTGCCATAGCGATCCATGTGGCCATCGTGCTGGTGCTGCTGACCCCCTTGCAGCCCCCGGCCCAGGAGTCGGCGAAAAACGATTCGGTGAGCGTGACGTTCATCGAACCGCCGCCGCCGCCGCCGCCGCCACCTCCACCACCGCCGGATCAGCCCAAACCGCTGACGCCGCCGAAGGAGTTGGCGCCGCCGCGGCCGACCCCGATCCCGCCGCCGCCGGAAGCGCCGCCCGTGGTGCTCACCGAGTCGCGCCCGATCGATTCGGTTGCGGCACCGCCGTCGCCGCCGTCGCCGCCCGCACCGGTTGCCGACATTGCCGGCAGCGTCGATGCGTCCTCGAAAAACATGAATCCGCCGCGCTATCCGCCGGAAGAAAACCGCCGCGGAATCACCGGCACCGTGGTGTTGATCATCAGTATCGATGCCAGCGGCGGCGTGCTGGACGTCGAGGTCCAGCGTAGCAGCGGCAACCGCAATCTGGATCGTGCGGCCATGCAGGCGGCACGCAAATGGCGCTTCAACCCCGAAGTCAGGAACGGCCAGAAAGTCGCCAGTCGGGTTCTCGTTCCGGTCGACTTCAGGCAGTAGCCCTACGTCGGCAATAGCATCCAAGATCCATCGTTTCCACCCCGCGTCATCCCAGCGTCACCCTGATGAAACACCCCATCCACGACACCCAAAGGTAAGCGTATGTTGCAAGAAACTGCTGCCGCCGCACCTGCCGCCGCCGGAGGCAACAACGCCGCCGCGCTCCAGCAGATGGGCTTCGACCACCTGATCCAGAACTTCGACTTCATGGGCTGGATCGTGTTCCTGACCCTGCTCATCATGTCGCTGATGTCCTGGTACTGGATCATCATCAACGCCATCAAGAACGCGCGCCTGAAGGGCCGTGCCGAGCGCGTGGTCACCACGTTCTGGGAAACCAGCAACGCGCAGGATGCGATCCGCTACATGGAAGAGCAGCCGCGTTCCGAGCCGTTCTCCAAGATCGCCCTCGATGCCGCCCAGGCGACCGCACACCACCAGCGCCAGGACGGCTCGCCGCTGGCCGAATCGCTCAGCCGCTCCGAGTTCGTCGACCGCGCCCTGCGTCAGGCCGTCACCCGCGAGTCACTGCGCCTTGAGGACGGTCTGACCGTGCTGGCGACCGTGGGTTCGGCGGCGCCGTTCGTCGGCCTGCTCGGCACCGTGTGGGGCATCTACAACGCCCTGATCCGCATCGGCGCTTCGGGCGATGCCTCGATCTCGGCGGTGGCCGGTCCGGTGGGTGAAGCGCTGATCATGACCGCGTTCGGTCTGTTCGCCGCGATCCCGGCGCTGCTGGCCTACAACGCCTTCGTGCGCTTCAACCGCATCACCAACAACCAGTTCGACACGTTCGCGCACGACCTGCACGACTTCTTCGCCACCGGTTCGCGCGTGGGCGAGAACGGTCGCTGATCGCAACTGACGGAGAGCCCTGACCATGGGAGCCAGTGTCGGCAAAGAAGACGGTGCGCCGATGGCGGAAATCAACGTCACGCCCCTCGTGGACGTGATGTTGGTGCTGCTGATCATCTTCATGATCACCACGCCGCTGATGAACCACAAGATCAAGGTCCAGCTCCCTGAAGCGGTGGTTCACAAGCAGAACGAAGAGAAGAAAGTCCAGCAGACGCCGATCACCATCACGGTTACGGAAACGGGCGACTTGTTCCTGAACGACGAGCCCTCGACCAAGCCGGCGATCGAAAGCCGGCTGTCGGTGGCGGCGCAGGCGCAACCACAGCCGCCGGTCCAGATCCGCGCCGATTCGACCACGCCCTATCGCTTGGTGGGTGAGGTGGTGAAGATCGCGCAGTCCCAGGGCATGGCCAAGGTCGGCTTCGTCACCACCCCGCCCAAGCGCAGGCTGTAAGGAGTTTCGCAATGGCTTCCAACGCTAGCGCAATGGCGGATATCAACGTCACGCCCCTGGTGGACGTGCTGCTGGTGCTGCTGATCATCTTCATGGTGACGATGCCGATCCAGTCGATTCCAGTGGACGTCGATCTGCCGCAGAAAACCGACACTCCGGTCGAGCCGCCGCCGAATCCGCCGGATCCGATCAAACTGCGGATCGACGCGTCGGGTCAGGTGTTCTGGAACGATTCGCCGGCCGCGGTGGACGAGCTGGAATCGAAGATGACGGAAGAAGTGCAGCGCGATCCGGGCAACCAGCCCGAGCTGCAGATCGATACCAACGAATCCGCGCAGTACGGCGTGCTGGCCAAGGTGCTGGTTGCCGCCAAGAATGCGCGAATGGTCAAGATCGGCTTCGTCCAGAACTGATATCAAAACTTTCAACGCCCCGGTCTGCGGGGCACGTCGTGGATGACGAACGCCGCCCGGGCGAAAGCAAGGGCGGCGTTTTTTTCACTCCTGTTGCTATTTCTTAGACGCGGATTGGCGCGGGTGAACGCGGAGAGAACTTCATTCATGTTCGACCGACTGTCGCGCCCGCTCAGACAGAAGTGATGGCCGTAGTGCGGCGTCCTGCTGCCACGAGCGGATATTGCGCGATTGGCAGCCTGATTCCATGGATTGCGACAGAGCGAACCCATTGAAACGGCTTTATCCGCGTTCATCCGCGCCAATCTGCGTCCAAAGACGCTCTCCCCCGGATGCCGCCCTGCCTATGCCGTCCGCGCGTCCACCAGCTGCCGGTAGGCGCGCACCGTGGGCGCCAGCCCTGCGTACAGCGCCTCGCCGATCAGGGCGTGGCCGATCGACACTTCCCGCACGTCCGGAACGGCGGCGAGGAAGCGGCCGAGGTTGGCCTGATCGAGGTCGTGGCCGGCGTTGACCGCAAGTCCCGCGGCCTGGGCCGCGGCTGCTGTGGCCGCCGCTGCGGCCAAGGCGGCTTCCGGAGTGCCCGCGGCGAAGGCTTCGGCATAGGGGCCGGTAAACAGTTCGACCCGCTGGGCACCGAGCGTCGCGGCCATGCCGACGTCCGGATTGCCGACATCGACGAACACGCTGACCCGGCAGCCCAGCGCGCGAAACGCCGCGATCTGCGAACGCAGCGCGGCACCGTCGCGACGGAAATTGAAGCCGTGGTCGGAAGTGAGCTGACCGTCGCCATCCGGAACCAGGGTCACCTGCGCCGGGCGTGCGGATTGGCACAGCGCCAGCAGGCCGGGATAGCCCGGGCGTGGCGGTGCGAAAGGATTGCCTTCGATGTTGAATTCGACGCCGTGCTGCGCGCACAGCGCGGCCAGATCGGCAACATCGTCGGCGCGGATGTGGCGCGCGTCCGGGCGCGGATGCACGGTCAGTCCGTGCGCGCCGGCGTCCAGGCAGGTCCGGCCGGCGCGGACGACGTCGGGCTTGCGGCCACCGCGCGCGTTGCGCAGCAGGGCGATCTTGTTGAGGTTGACGCTGAGGGCGGTCATTGCGCCGGATTCAGGGCGCGTCGTCCTGGGCTTCTTCCGCGCGCCGCGCCTGCGCCTGCTCGCGCAAGCGCCTCAACTCGGCCGGATCGATCATCAACGAGGCGTCGCGCCCCACGTCGGCGACGTGGGCCTGGTACATGCCCATCACCCACAGGATGAAAAACACCAGCGCCGCCAGAAGGCAGCCGGCCAGGATCGCCGTCGAAGTCGTGAAGAAGCCGAACACGAAGGCGCCGATCGCCAGAAGCAGGAACAGCCAGTGCATGGAAACGACCCGTTGTCCGTCCGATGTCGGCAGTGTACGACGGCGCGGCCGAACTTGGCAGGTGGCGGCGGCCTACAGCAGCGGCGCCAGCAGGCGCGCCAGGGCTTCAGGCAGGCGCCGGGTGAGCAGGGGCTGGGCGCGGTCGACGCGCACGGGTGCCGCGGTGGCGATCTCCCCCTCGAGCAGGGTGGAAAGCTTTTCGGCGAAGACCGCGTCGTCGATCAGCATCGAGGCTTCGAAATTGAGCCGGAAACTGCGTTGGTCGAAATTGGCGCTGCCGACGATGGCGAGGTGGTCGTCCACCAGCAGCGCCTTGCTGTGCAGCATGCGCGGGCCGTATTCGTAAACCTTGACGCCGGCATCCAGCAGCGCGTCGTAGTACGAGCGCACGCACCAGGTCACCAGCCGGCTGTCGCTCATTTTCGGCACCAGCAGGCGCACGTCGAGTCCGCCCAGCGCCGAGGAGGTCAGCGCCATCATCGCCGCCTCGCCGGGGACGAAATACGGGGTGGCCAGCCAGACCCGCTTTTCCGCCGCGTGGATGGCGTGGACGTGCAGGCGGTGGATGGCTTCCCACGGCGAGTCCGGGCCGGAGACGAGGAGCTGGACGCGCGCGGCGCCGTCGCAGGCTTTCGGCATGGCGCAGGCGAGGGCGCGGATGAACTCGCGGTGGCCGGTCGCATAGACCCAGTCGTCGATGAACAGATCCTGCAGCTTGCGGATGATCTCGCCCTCCATCCGCAGGTGGAGGTCGCGGTAGGCATCGGGACGCACGCGCGGATCTTCTTCATCGGTGAGATTGATGCCACCGATGAAGCCGACCGCGCCGTCGATGATCGCCAGCTTGCGGTGGGTGCGCAGGTTGACCCACGGACGCCGCCAGGGCACCCAGACCCGGCCGGGATGGAACCAGGCCAGCTCCCCGCCGGCATCGAGCAGCGGGCGGAAGAATCCGGACCGGGCCCGGCTGGAACCCACTGCGTCCAGCAGCAGGCGCACGGCGACTCCGGCTTTGGCGCGTTCGGCGAGCGCGGAAACGATCGCCTGGCCGGTGCGATCCGGTTCGAGGATGTAGTACTCGAGGTGTACGTGATGGCGCGCGCGCGCGATCGCGTCGAGCAGCGCCGGGTATTTCTCGCAGCCGTCGACCAGCAGCGCGATGTTGCAGGCCGTGGTGGGCGCGTAGCCGGACGTGTTCCTGGCCAGAGTGCGCAGTTCCAGGGCGACGGGCGTCGGCGCGGGATCCGGTTCCGGCAGGCGGGCGCGGGTCCGGCGACGGGCGCGGTGTCGGGTCAGGCGGGGTGGCCCGAACACGTAGTAGATGAAGAACCCGAGATAGGGGAGGACCGCAAGGCTGATCAGCCAGCTCAAGGTGGCGGCCGGCTCGCGCTTTTGCAGCACGATCCAGGCGCCCAGTCCCAGCAGGTACAGCGCCCATCCGGCGGTCAACCAGGCACGCACATGGGGAATCCCCTGCATCGCATTCCACAGTTGCAGCAGCACGAGCTCCATCCGCCGGCCTCAGCGGCACGCCCGCCGCAGCGCGGTCGCGGCCGGTGCGAACGTCGGGATAGGGAAGCCTTCGGACATGGGTCGATCTCGGGCGTGGCGCACGCACGACTGTCCGGACTTTTCCGTGCCGGCGCAAGCGCCGCGGAATACCGGTGCGAAAATTCAGCCGAACGGCAGCAGCGGGCCGTGCATCCACAGCCAGCGCGACATCCAGGCACTGATCAGCCCGGTGAGCACCGTCAGCGGCAACCCGATCCGCATGAAATCGGAGAAACGGTATTGGCCGGGACCGAGGATGAGCAGGTTGCCGTGATGGCCGATCGGGGTCAGGAAGGCCACCACCGCACCGAGCGCGGTGCACACCACGAACGGCGCCGGCGGCAGCCCCAGCGCCTGTGCCATCGCGATCGAAATCGGGCCGAGCAGGGCGGTGGTGGCGGCATCGCTCATCACCTGGGTCAGCAGGGCCGCCAGCGTGAACACCACCAGCAGGATGGCCAGAGGGGGCCAGTGGGCGATGACGTGGGTCAGGCCGCCGGCCAGCAGTGCCGCGGTGCCGGTTTGTTCCATCGCGATCCCGAGCGGAATCACGCCGGCGATCATCACGAAGATGCGGGCGTCGATGCTGCGGTAGGCCTGTTCGACGTCGATGCAGCGGGTGACGACCATGGCCAGGGCGCCGAACAGGAACGCCAGCTGCGGCGGCAGCCACTCGGTGACGGCCGCGAGGATGGTGGCGCCGAGGATGATCAACGCCAGCGGCGCGCGCAGGCGGCGTTTGGCCTCGCCGGCAAAAGGCACCAGCAGCAGGAAGCCGTGGTGCGTGGCCAGGTCGGCGAAGTGCGATGGCGTGCCCCACAGCACCAGCAGGTCGCCCTCGCGCAGGCGCGCGTCGGACAGGCGCTCGGCCATCTGCTCGCCGCGGCGCCACAAGCCGGCGATGACGGTATGGAAGCGACGCGCGAAATCGAGTTCGCGGATGCTGTGGCCGATGAACTCCGAACCTGGCGCCACCACCGCCTGCACCAGCTGGGCGTGGCCGGCCTCGCTGTCGGCCAGGCCGCCGAAGCGGGCGATGGCGTTGAGATCCAGGCCGGGATCGTCGTGCAGTGACAGCAGTTCGTCGGCGGCGGCTTCCACCAGCAGGATGTCGCCGCCCAGCAAGGGGCTGTTGCTGCCCAGGTCGTCGCGGCGCTTGCCGTCGCGCAACCAGCCCACCAGGCGAAAGCGCTGGCCCAGCGCCTTTTCCAGCTCCGAGAAGGGACGCGTGCACCAGTGGCCTTCCCGCACCACCGCCAGCTCGGTGCGATAGCGGTCCAGCCGCAGGTAGGCATCGTCGGTCTGCTGGCCGCTGCGCTTGGGCAGCAGCCAGCGGGTGAGCAGCATGTAGGCGGTGCTCATCAGCACCAGCGCGATGCCGATCGGGGTGATCGAGAAAATCCCCAGCCCGGGCTCGCCTGTGCGCTGCAGCATGTCGTTGGCGAGCAGGAAGGCGGGCGCGCTGAACAGGGTCAAGGTGGTGCCGATCGAGGCCGCCAGCGACATCGGCATCAACAGGCGCGAGGCCGGCAAGTGGCGGTTGCGGGCGTGTCGCAGCAACAGCGGCAGCATCATTGCCGTCACCATGACGTGGTGGGTGAAGGCGGCGAGCAGGGCCACCAACGGCATCACCACCGCGATCGTGCGGCTTTCCGAATTGCCCGAGGCGCGTTCGATCCAGCGGCCGATCCGCTCGCTGATCCCGGTGGTGCCCAAGGCGCCGGAGATCACGAACACCGCGGCGACGATGATCGCCGGTTCGCTGGAGAATCCCGACAGCGCCTGGTTTCCGTTCAGAAGCCCGGTCAGCACCAGCGCGCACAGGATCAGCAACGCGGTTACGTCGATACGCAGCTTTTCGCTGATGAACAGGTACAGGCCGCCGATCAGGATCAGCCCGAACAGGAGTTGCGACCAGATGACGGGATTGAGCGACATACGACAGCAAAAGACCGGAGCGGGCAGATGCCGGACCGTCAGGCCGGGCGTGCGTCGAATTCGCGGTGGTAGCCAACGGCGGCCTCGACCTCGCGGCGCGAGCCGAGGAATACCGGCACCCGCTGGTGCAGCTGGTCGGGCCGAACTTCCAGCATCCGCATCCGGCCGGTACTGGCCGCGCCTCCGGCCTGTTCGACCAAAAAGCTCATGGGATTGGCTTCATACATCAGCCGCAGCTTGCCACCCTTGGCCGCGCACTTGCCGTCCAGCGGGTAGCTGAAGATGCCGCCGCGGGTGAGGATGCGATGCACATCGGCGACCATCGAAGCCACCCAGCGCATGTTGAAGTCCTTGCCGCGCGGGCCTTCCCTGCCGACCAGCAGGTCGCGGATGTAGGCCTGCATCGGCGGTTCCCAGAAGCGCTGGTTGGACATGTTGACCGCGAATTCCCGGGTCTCCTCGGGAATGCGGATGTCGCGGGCGGTCAGCAGGAAGCTGCCAACCTCGCGGTCGAGGGTGAAGGCGTGGGTGCCGTGGCCGAGGGTGAGAACCAGCGTGGTTTGCGGGCCGTAGACGCAGTAACCGGCGGCCTTCTGGGCGGTGCCCGGTTGCAGGAAGTCGGCGTCGGTCGGGCTGTCGACGCCCTCGGGACAGCGCAGCACCGAGAAGATGGTTCCCACCGAGACGTTGACGTCGATGTTGGAACTGCCGTCCAGCGGATCGAACAGCAACAGGTAGTTGCCGCGCGGATACAAGTCCGGGATCGGCATGCTGTGATCCATTTCCTCGGAAGCGAGCCCGGCGAGGTGGCCGCCCCAGGCGTTGGCTTCCAGCAGTACCTCGTTGGCGATCACGTCGAGCTTTTTCTGGGCCTCACCCTGGACGTTGATGCTGGCGTGGCCCGGGGTTCCCGCCTCGCCCAGGACGCCGCCCAGCGCGCCCTTGCCCACGGCGACGGAAATCTGCTTGCAGGCGCGTGCGACCACTTCGATCAGCAAGCGCAGCTCCGCGTTGACGCGACCGGCGCGCTGCTCTTCGATCAGGAAGCGGGTGAGTGAGATATTTGCGTTCGTCGTCATGGAATCCTCCCGAGCCGGCGGGGCTATTGTCGCCCAAAGTGCGGTGGCAGGAGGCGCCGGCCAGGCGGATCGTGGATGCCCGGGCGCGAAATCAGGAAACAGTCTTCGGCGGCAGGTCGGCGCCGCGGAATATGCGCCCCGGCCATCCGTGAGGCTGGTTTCCTTTCCGCCGGATGGGGCAGGCCCTGGCTTCGCCGTTCGAAACCGGGCGGGTCCTTCAGACGTCGCCGTCGTCCGGCCAGCCTTCGCCGGTGCCGCGCTGGTAGACGGTGTCGCGGTCCAGAACGCTGCCAGCGGCCAGCAGCGGCTGCCGGGCAACCCGGGGGTAGATCGGGGTGAAGTCCGGCCGGGTGGCTTCGATCAGCTGTTCGTAGCTGTCGATGACGAAATAGGTTTTCTGATAGCTGTCGATCCGGTAACGGGTGCGCATGATCCGTTCGAGGTCGAAGGCGATCCGGTTCGGGGCGGCGCTTTCCACGCTGTAAACCGATTCGCCCGCGGAGCTGGCGATGCCGGCGCCGTAGATGCGCATCTGGCCGTGTTCGCGCATCAGCCCGAACTCGACCGTGTACCAGTACAGCCGCGCCAGCTGCATCAATGCGTCCTGACCGAAGCCGTGCGCCTTGACCCCGCCCTGGCCGTAGGCGACGAGGTAGTCGGCGAAGTCCTTGTCCATCAGCGGCGGAACATGCCCGAACAGGTCGTGGAACAGGTCGGGTTCGGCGATGTAATCGATCTGGTCCGGGCGCCGGATCCACCAGGTGACGGGGAAGCGCCGGTTGGCCAGATGGGTGAAGAATTCCAGTTCCGGCAGCAGGCCCTCGACGCCGACGATCTGCCAGCCGGTGGTATCGCCGAGGATCTTGTTCAGTTCGGAAAACTTCGGAATCCGGTCCGGCGTCATCCGCATGGTGTCCTGCGCGCGCAGGAAGGCGTCGCAAGCGCGGCCCGGCAGCACCTTGCGCTGGCGCGCATACAGCTGGCGCCAGACGTCGTGGTCGATGTCGCTGTAGTCCTCCCACGGCTGCTCGATGACGGCGGTGGTGTAGACCGGGACCGAACCTCGGTCGGTCTGGACGTTTTCGACGCGGCGGGGTTGCGAGTTCATCGTGCGGGCCTTTTGAATCCGAAGCTGCACCCGCCAGCATAGTCGCAAGAAAGCGCAAGTTGCGTGTGAAATTGCTCGAATCAGGGCTGTTGACGCAAAATCATTGCGTCAAAATCGAAATATGGGGTTGAAATGTCCGCGGCCGAGCTGGATCGCACCGATTTGCTGCTGCTGGCGCTGCTGCAGCGCGACGGCCGCCAAACCAATGCCGAACTGGCGGAAAAGGTGCATCTGTCGGCTTCGGCCTGTCTGCGTCGGGTGCAGCGGCTGGAGCGAGAGGGCGTGATCGTCGGCTACCGCGCCGAGGTGGATCCGGAGCGGCTTGGGCTGGGGTTGCAGGCGTTCGTGCGGGTGCAGCTGAAAAGCCACGATCAGAAGCGGGTCGATGCGTTCGCGCGGCAGGTGAACCGCTGGCCCGAGGTGGTGGCCTGCCATGCGTTGACCGGCGACATGGACTACCTGCTGCACGTCATCGTCGGCGGGCTGGAACATTTCTCCCGCTTCCTGCTCGACCACCTTCTGGCGCAGGGTGACGTGGGCGACGTCAACTCCAGCTTCGTCCTGCGCACGGTCAAGCGCGCCCGCGTGCTGGGGTTGCCTACGGAGTAGAGCCTCCCGCTGGCAACGAGCGTCATTCCAGCTGCGATTGCAGCTCCAGCAGCTGATGGTCGCGTCCGATGGCGGCCGCCGCCACCAGCGTGCCGTCCCTGTAGTAGCGGGCGAGGCAGTCGTTGGCCGCGGGCGAGCCGTCCAACTGCACCTGGTCCCAGCCGCGGCCGTGGCCGAGGTAGCGCAGGTCGGTGCCGTAGTGGTGGGTCCAGAAGAACGGCGGATCGTCGAAGGCGCGGGCGTCGCCCATCAGGTTGTCGGCCACGCACTGACCCATGCGCTCGGCGTGGACCCAGTGCTCGACCCGCGCGCGGCCGCCGCCGTGCGGATAGCTGGCGACATCGCCGGCCGCGTAGATGCCCGCGGCCGAAGTGCGCAGGTAGGGATCGACCAGGATGCCGTTGTCCACGGACAGTCCGGCCGCCTGCGCCAGCGCAGTGCGCGGCTTGACCCCGACACCGACCAGCACCGCATCGACGGCGATCGTGCTGCCGTCGGCCAGGGTCAGGGTCTTGCCATCGAAGGACGTGGCGCCGGCTTCCAGATGGAATTGCACGCCCTGCTCCCGGTGCCGCTGGAGCAGGTCGCGGGCCAGCGCCTCGCCGACGATGCGCGACAGCGGCAGGGCTTCGGGCGCAATCACGTGCACCTCCAGTCCGCGCGAACGCAGCGCGCCGGCGGCTTCCAGCCCGATGAAGCCGGCGCCGACGAGGGCGACCGAACGGGCGTGCTCGATGCTGGCCAGCAGCGCGCGCGAGTCGGCCTGCGAGCGCAACGCATGGACGTTGGGAAGATCGAAGCCGGGCAGCGGCAGCCGGTTGGGCTCCGACCCGGTGGCCAGCAGCAGGGCGTCGTAGTCGAAATGCGCCCCGCTGGCGGTGGTCACCCGGCGGGCGGCGGAATCGATGCCCGTCACATTGCAGTCCAGGTGCAGGTCGATGCGGTTGTCGGAATAGAACTCGGGCGCCTGCAGCGGGATCCATTCCTCGGCCGCGGTGCCGGCGAGGTAGTCCTTGGACAGATTGGGCCGGTCGCAGGGCGGATCGCCGTCGGCGCTGAGTAGGGTGATGCTGCCCGCAAAGCCGCGTTCGCGCAGCCGCTGGGCGCAGGCGAACCCGGCCGCGCCGCCGCCGACGATGACCACGCGATCCGGAACCGACGCGGCCGGCGGTGGCGTCGGGGTGGGCGCCGATTCCTGCGCGCCGCGCACGAAGGCCTTGCCGTCCTCGATCTCGACCTTCCAGCAGGCCAGCGGCGCGAACGCCGGGGCCTTCAGCGCCCGGCCGGTGCGCAGGCTGAAGCAGGCGTGGTGCCACGGGCAGCGGATCTCGTCGCCCACCCGCAGCCCTTCGGCCAGCGGACCGCCGTAGTGGGTGCAGCTGCCCGAGACCGCGTGCAGCTGGCCGTCCACGCGCGCCAGCAGCACTGCCTCGTCGCCGACATGACCGCGCACGACGCCGGTGTCGGGAATGTCGGACAGAGCAACGCCCTGGCTGAAATCAAGATCGATGGTTGCGGACATGGAGGCCCTCCGGAGGCGATGGCGAACGTCGAAGATGCACATGGGATGGATGCAGCCGGCGTGAAAACGGTTCCCGCGAAACGTTTTTCCGGAACGGGAACCTTTTCCGCCCGGCGTGCATCAGCCGTGGAAACACCCCGAGAGGACACCGCAATGCTCGAACAGACCCTGCGCGACGTGACCCCGACCGCACGCGTTGCTTTCGAAGACGCCGAAGTCGGCCCGGAGCCGCGCCCCAGTCGCGCCGAGGCCGAGGCGGCGGTGCGCACCCTGATCCGCTGGGCCGGCGACAACCCGGCGCGCGAAGGGCTGCACGACACGCCGGCCCGCGTCGTGCGCGCCTACGAGGAGTGGTTCGGCGGCTACCGGCGCGATCCGGCCAAGCTCCTGGGGCGCCGCTTCGCAACGTCCGGCTATGACGATCTGGTGGTGCTGCGCGACATCCCGGTGCAATCGGTGTGCGAACACCATATGGCCGCCATCCAAGGCGTGGCGCACGTGGCCTACCTGCCGGGGGACAAGGTCGTCGGCATTTCCAAGCTGGCGCGGCTGGTCGACACCTATGCGCGTCGGCTGCAGATCCAGGAGCGGCTGACTGCGGAAATCGCCGATACCCTGCAGCGCGAGCTCGACCCGCGCGGCGTGGCGGTGGTGATTCGCGCCAGTCACGGCTGCATGAGCACACGCGGCGTACACACCCATGGCACCAGCATGGTGACGCGGCGACTGCTCGGGGATTGCCTGCTGGAACCTTTCCGCAGTGACATCCTCAAGGCGCTGGCGGCCTGAAACGGGGAATCAGGGACCATGAATTCGTCTTCGAAACACACCGCACGCGACTACGCCGCGCTGGACGATGCGCAACTGGTGGCCTGCGTTTGCGGCGGCGAGCGCGAAGCGTTCCGCGAGATTACCCAGCGCTGCAACCAGCGCCTGTACCGGGTGGTGCGCGGCGTCATCCGCGACGAGGCCGAAGCCGAAGACGTGATGCAGGAGGCCTACCTGCTCGCCTACCGGAAGATCGACGGCTTCCGCGGGCAGGCCTCGCTGGCGACTTGGATCACCCGGATTGCACTCAATGTCGCCTATGGCCGCTTGCGGCGGAGGCACGAAACCGTGGATATCGACGACGTGGAGCCGATGGCCGGCATGGACAACGTGATGCCATTCCCGGGCGCCCTGACTTCGAATGAGGATCCGTTCCGGATGGCCGAGAACGCCCAGCTGCGGCGCTGGCTGGAAGACGCGATCGACGCGCTGCCGGAAGGGTTCCGGCTGGTGTATCTGATGCGCGACGTGGAAGGCTGCTCGGTCGAGGAAACCGCGAGCGCGCTGGAACTGCGCGAGGAAACCGTGAAGACCCGCCTGCATCGTGCCCGCAGGCAGCTGCGCGCCGCGCTGGAAGACAGGGTCACCGCCGCGCGCGGCGGCGTGTTCGAGTTCATGGGCGCGCGTTGTGCGCGGATCACCGAAGCGGTGATGGCGCGGATCGGGGTGTTGCCGGGGCCGTGACCGCGAGGTTGGGATGCAATCGAAACAAACCATACAGGAGAGGACGAAATGAGCTGGTTGACCTATGCGTTGCTGGTGTTTCTGGTGGGCGCCTGCGGCGGCCTGGTGCTTGCCTCGTTCGTCCTGCGCGGGCGCTTCGCGCCGTGGGCGGTCTCGCTGCTGCACGCGCTGCTCGGGGCCACCGGCATCGCGCTGCTGGTCGTGGCGGTGATGATGGACAGCCTCGGGGCGCTGCCCCTGGTGGCGCTGGGCCTGTTCCTGATCACCGCGATGCTGGGCTTCTTCCTGGCGTCCCTGCACTTCGACCAGAAGGTGGCGATGAAGAAATATGTCCTGACCCACGCCAGCTTTGCCGTCACCAGCGTGATCGTTCTGCTGATCGCGGTATTGCGGTCGTGAAGCACCCACTGCATCCGGCGCTGGTGCATTTTCCAGTCGCCTGCTGGGTGCTGGCGCCGCTGGCCGACTTCGGCGGACTGCTCTGGCGCCCCGAGTGGCTGTGGCCTGCGTCCGCCGGTCTGGCGGGAATGGGCTGCGCCTTCGGCCTGCTGGCGGCGGGCGCCGGCCTGCTGGAACTGACGAAACTCGGTGACGAGCACCCGGCCGCAAGGACGGCGATGCGGCACATGACGCTGGCGCTGACGACCTGGTGCCTGTTCGCCGGCAGCCTTGTCGCGCGCGTCCACGGCGGCTCGCTGGTGCCGCCCGGTGCGCTGGCGTTCGTGCTGGATGCCGCGGGACTGGTCGGCGTGCTCGCCACCGGCCGGCTGGGCGGCACGCTGGTCTATGTTTACGGCGTCGGGGTGGGCGGGCGCGAAGGGTAGCGCCAGAAAAGCTCTACCGAAATCGCCCACGGAAATCGGGCGGCATGCCGCATTGCGCGGGATCGTCTTCTCAGCCGTCCTTGCAGCTGCGCTTCCACGGCGTGGCCCAGCGGCGTTCGGTCGTGCAGGGCACCGGCGGCGGCGGTGCGTTTCGCTGGCGCTGCGCTTCGGCCTGCGCGCGCGCCGCTTCGGCGCGCCGTGCGAGGACGGCGGACAGGCGGTCGCGGATCTGAGGCAGGGCGGCTTGCAGGGCGCGTTCCCCTTCGAGGATGGCCCGCTGTTTCTGGCTGAAATCGGCAGGACCGATGTCGTTGACCGACGGCCGAACCACCACGTCGGCGCGCTGGAGTTCTTCGGTGGCCAGCCGCTGGCCCATGATGCGGATGCTCTGGTTGACGTTGCCGAGCAGGCTGTGCGGATCGTAGCCGTCGCCGGTGGCCTTGCTGCCGATATCGACGGCGATCACGAAGTCGGCGCCCAGCTCGCGCGCGGCATCGACAGGCACCGGGCTGACGACACCGCCATCGACGTAGTGCCAGCGACCGATCGCCACCGCCTCGAACACGCCGGGAACGGCGCTGGACGCCCGCACCGCCTGGCCGACGTTGCCACGCCGGAACACCATGCGCTGGCCGTCCTCGAGGCGGGTGGCGACGGCGGCGAACGGAATCGGCAAGCGTTCGATCGGCCGGTTGCCGACCTGGGCGTTGACGTAATCCTCGAGTTTCTGCCCGCGCACCAGACCGCCGGAAAACAGGCTGACGTCGCGAATCTGCGCCTCGTCCAGCGCCACGGCGCGCTCCTGCAGCGCATAGGCGTCCATGCCGCTGGCGTAGAGCGCACCGACCACGCTGCCGGCGCTGGTGCCGGTGACAATGACCGGCTTGATGCCGTTGGCTTCCAGCATCTTGATCACGCCGATGTGGGCGAAGCCCTTGGCCGCGCCGCCGCCCAGCGCCAGCCCGATGCGGAGCGGCGGCAGCGTGGGGGTTGGAGCAGGCGCAGGCGCCGCCGCCTCCGGCGCTTTCGGCGACGAGGCGCAGGCGGCCAGCATGCCTGCCAGCAAGAAAACCCAAAGGTGGCGGAACGAACGCATGGTGATCTGGTGACCCGGAAGGCGTGACAGGCTAAGCCATGCAGTTGCAACGGAAGCGGAACGATGCACACGAAAAGACCGGCCGCTTTCGCGGCCGGCCTGCAAGCAAACCACCGGGTGCCGGCTTCAGTTGCGGAACCGATCCGGGAACGCGGCAACCAAGCCATCGCTGAGCTGGTCGGCCAGCATCATCATGTGCGCCTCGGCCTTGCCGTAGGCGCTGATGCCTTCGGCGAAGTTCCCCTGCAGCAGGGCGGTGGCGTACACCAGCGTGGTGTCGATATGGCCCTTGAGCATGTCGCGCACCGAGGCCTGCGGCCAGTTCGGGTTGGCCTTGGCGAGGAAATCGGCGATTTCCTGCGCGTTGGCGTAGGCGGCGGCCACCGAGGCGTCCAGCGCCGCCTTGTCGCCGGCCTTGGCGTCCTTGACCACCGCCACCGCGCCGGTGATGTGGGCCTGCAGCAGGCGGGTGAGCTCGTTGCCGGCGGCCTCGCCGTAGAACGGCTTGATGGCATTGCCGATGTCGACCTGGTTCTGCATCAGGCGGGCGGCGGTGGCGTCGAAGGCCGGCGCTTCGGTGGCGTAGGCGGTCACGGCGGCGTAGGTCCATTCCATGTGCTGTGCCCACAGCGCGCGCATGGCGTCGTGCAGGGCGTTGGCGCTGGCGCTGCGCAGGGCGGGCGCATGCTGGGCGTGGGCGGCGTGGGGCGCGTCGTGGGCCAGCGCAGGGATGGTGGCGAACGCGAGCCCCGACAGCAGGGCGAGCGCGGCAGCCTTGGCAAGTGTGTGCGTGCGGGCGTGGGTGTTCATGGTCGTTGTCCCTTCGGATTGGATGGAAGGCGCGGCAAAACCGGCCTTGCCAAGGCAGATGCGGGGATGCGGAAAAGGTTCCCGGGCTCAGGGCCCGTCCGCCGGCGGCGGCACATCGTCGCCGCGGCGGGGCCGGAACGGCAGCACCTTGGCGCGTTCTTCACGAGGTCCGTCATCACGCTGCCAAAGCACGGGCACGTCATCCGGCGCCCGGGTTTCGTAGGTATCGAATCCGTCCTGCACACGCCGTTGCTCCACTTCCTCCTCGAGTTCCCAGCTGTATTTCCTGCGTTCGGGCATGGGGTCGCTGCGGCGGAACAGGAAGGCGGCCAGGATTCCCGCAAGCGCGCCGCCCAGGTGCGATTCCCAGGACACCCCGGCCTCGCGCGGAAACACCGTCAGCAGCATGCCGCCGTAAAGGAAGAACGCGATCATTCCCGCCGCGATGGACGCGCGGTCGCGGCGCAGCAGGCCGAGCGCGAAGACCAGGAACATCAGTCCGTGGCCGATCCCGCTGGCGCCCAGGTGGTGGGATCCGGGCTCGCCCAGCAGCCACGCGCCCAGCCCCGAGCCCAGCCACAGCAGCGGCAGGGCGCGCAGCGCGGCGCGCGGATAGGCCATGCCCGCCAGCGTTCCAAGCAGCAACAACGCGCCGCTGTTGGCGAGGATGTGCTGGACGGAGCCGTGCAGAAGCGGCGCGGTCAGAAGGCCGAGCAGGCCTTCCGTGCTGCCCGGCGTGACGGTGAGCGAGCGCCAATCGAACGTTTGCTGGAGCCCGAAGCACACCCACAGCAGCAGCACGAACCCCGCGCTGGAGGCCAGCGCACGGCGCAGCCGCATGCGGTCAAGCTGTCGCTGGGCCTCGCGGGAAGGAAGTTCCTGCATCGTTCCAAGGTAGGGGGATGGGGGCCGAATGCAAGCCTTGGCAGGCTGTTTCAAGGTCTTGTTCGGCACGATTCACGGCCCACGAGCACATGTTTGCCTCGTTCATGGCGTGGTGGACACGCTCCCGGGCACAGGTGGAATGCCGCCTTGCAAGACCGGTAGCGAAGCGCTGGTCAAGACCGCAATGCTTGTCCGGCGCCGTCATCCTCGGCAGGATTCGATTTACGGCATGGTTTTGCCTCTTCTTCGGAAACGATTAGCGATGACACCGGACGCAGGCACGGGGACGCGCACGCCCCCACCGTTTCAGGCCGCCCTCCAGACACTGGTCGAAGCCCCGAAGTTCAAGGGAACGATCACCACACTGATCGTCATCAGCGCGATCCTGCTCGGCGTCGAAACGATCGACGCCCTGCCCCCGACATGGCTGGGCGCGATCCAGACCGCCAATCGGATCATCGTCTGGGTGTTCGTGGTGGAACTGGCGCTGCGCATCGCCGCGCACCGGCTGGCCTTCTTCCGCGGCGGCTGGAACTGGTTCGACTTCATCGTGGTCGGTCTGACCGTCCTGCCCACCCAGGGCCCGCTGCAGGTGCTGCGCGCGCTGCGCGTCATGCGCGTCAGCCGGCTGCTGTCCAGCGTGCCGTCGCTGCGGCGCGTGGTGGAGGGGTTCCTGCGCGCCATTCCCGGCCTGGGCTCGGTGACGGTGCTGCTGTTGCTGATCCTGTACATCAGCGCGGTGATGGCCACGCACCTGTTCGGCGAGGTCTCGCCCGAGTGCTTCGGCAGCATCGGCGCCAGCCTGTTGACCCTGTTCCAGGTGATGACGCTGGAGAACTGGCCGGACGTCGCGGAACCGCTGGAGGCGGCAAACTCCTACGCCTGGATCTATTTCGTCGTCTTCATCCTCCTGACCTCGTTCATGATGCTCAACCTGTTCGTCGGTGTGCTGGTCAACGGCCTGGAGACGAACATCACCAGCGAGACCGAAGCCGGAATCGAGGCCAACAGGGAGCAGATCGAAGAAGTCCGCACCGAGATTGCCCGGCTGCGCGACGAAATCGCCGGCCTGCGCACGGATCTGATCGGCGCTCTGGCGACGAACCGGCCTGGATCGGAGTGAGTCCGGGCAGCCAGGACAGCTATCTGTCGGCTTCCCGCCGCGCCGGCTGCAGCAGGCTGAGTGCGATCGTGGCACCGATGATCAGGGCCACCGCGCCCAGCGCAACCAGGATCGGGATCTTGTAGAGGTCGATCAGCAGCATCTTCGCCCCGATGAACGCCAGCACCAGCGCCAGCCCGTAGGGCAACAGGTGGAAACGCTCGGCCATGCCCTGCAGCAGGAAGAACATCGCCCGCAGGCCCAGCACCGCGAACACGTTGGAGGTCAGCACGACGAACGGATCGGTGGTGATGGCGAAGATCGCCGGGATCGAATCCACCGCGAAGATCACGTCGATGATGCCGAGCATCACCACGACGATGAACAGCGGCGTGAACTTGCGCCGACTGCCGCTGCCGACCCACAGCGCGCTCCCCACATAGCGGCGCAGGAAAGGCACGTGCGCGGTCAGCCAGCGCAACACCGGATTGTCGTCGAGGTTCGGATCCTCGCCGGCCGACCGCCACATCTTGATGCCGCTCAGCAGCAGGAACGCGCCGAACAGGTAGAGGATCCAGTGGAACTTCGCCAGCAGCAGGGCGCCGGCGAAGATCAGCAGCGCACGCAGCGCGAGGGCGCCGAGGATGCCGATCACCAGCGCGCGCTGGCGCTGTGCCTCGGGCACCGCGAAATAGCCGAACAGCATCAGGAACACGAAGATGTTGTCGACCGCCAGCGCCTTCTCGACCAGGTAGCCGGTCAGGAACTCCATGCCGATTTCGTTGCCGGCCGCGACGCCGAAGCGCTGGCGGGCGTACCACCACAGCCAGCCGTTGAACGCCATCGCCAGCGACACCCAGCCGACGCTCCACCAGGCGGCCTCCTTGAAGCTGACCTTGTGCGGGCCGCCGTGGCGCATCAGCACCAGGTCGGCCAGCAGGGCGAGGACTACCACGCTGGCGAAGACCAGCCAAAGCAGGGGCGAACCGATCGTTTCCACGCGCACCTCCGTCTGAGCGGCGGAGGCGTCCATGCAGGGCACATGGAAAGGAAGCGCGCTTCGCCGGTCGGCGAAGGTCTCACCCACAGGCCGGTGGCCTGCCGCGGCGCCGGGGCATGTTGCCCGTCTTGACGACGACCGCGCGCGGAGTTACTCCCCTTCTTGGGCGACAATAGCAGCACTTCATGACAGTTGCATGACTACGCAATGACCGAACCGCTGCCCGTCGTCCGCCTCAAGAACGCCTGGAACTCCACCCATCCGTGGATCTTCCAGCGCCTGGTCGACAAGCCCGCGCAGCGTCCCAAGCCGGGCAGCATCGTCGATGTGGTCGGCGTCGATGGCGTCTGGATCGGCCGTGGTTTCTACAACGGCCATTCGCGGATCGCGCTGCGGATGCTGGAAAAGGACCCGGACGTCGCCGTGGATGCGGCGTGGTTCACCCGCAAGATCGGCGATGCGGTGCGCCTGCGCCGCGAATTCCTCAAGCTGGACGAGGTGTCGAACGCCTGGCGCGTGGTGCACAGCGAGGGCGACGGCATCAGCGGGCTGGTGGTCGACCGCTACGATGATCTTCTGGTGGTCGAATTCTTCAGCGCCGGCGCGTGGCGGCACCGCAGCATCATTTTCGACGCGTTGCGCGAACACTTCCCCGGCTGCCGCTTCCACAGCTTCGCCGACGAGCACGTGCAGAAGCAGGAGAGCTTCGACTACAAGGACACCCAGGGCACCGAGCCTGTCATCGTCAGCGAATACGGCGTGAAGTTCCGCGCCGACCCGGCCGGCGCGCACAAGACCGGCTTCTTCGCCGACCAGCGCGAGAATCGCCAGTGGCTGTCGCAGCAGTGCGCCGGCAAGCGGGTGCTGGATCTGTGCTGCAACACCGGCGGCTTCGGCGTGTACGCGGCGGCGCGCGGCGCAGCCGAAGTCGTGGGGATCGATATCGATCCAGCGGTGATCGACATCGCCAGGCAGAATGCGTATCTGAATCACGTCAAGCCGCGCTTCGTGCAGGCCGACATCTTCCCGTGGCTGCGCGATGCCGCGACGGCCGGCGAGCAGTTCGACGTGGTGATTCTGGATCCTGCCAAGATGACCCGCGACCGCGAGCAGGTCATCAACGCGCTGAAGAAATACCTCGACATGAACAAGCTGGCGCTGGGCGTGGTCAAGCCCGGCGGGCTGTTCGCGACCTTCAGCTGCACCGGTCTGGTCAGCGAGGAACAGTTCCTCGACATGCTGCGCCGCGCCGCGTTCTACGCCGGCCGCACCGTGCAGGTGCTCAAAGTGGCCGGTGCCGGCCCGGACCACCCTTGGCTGGCGCAGGTACCGGAATCGCGCTACCTGAAGGCGGTGTTCTGCCGCGTGCTGGATTGAGTTTGCGGCCATGCGTCTGCTGATCGTCGAAGACTAGCAGACTCTGGCCGACAGCCTGCGGGCCACGCTGGAGCAGGATGGCCACGCCTGCGACCATGCCGCTGACGGCGAACAGGCCATCGCCTTCCTCGCCGGCCACGACTACGACCTGCTGGTGCTGGACTGGATGTTGCCGCGGCGCGATGGCCTGCAGGTGCTGAAGGTGCTGCGTGGCTCCGGGTCGTGCGCGTGGGTGTTGTGGATGCTGCTGCCGCAGACGCAGGTGGACGCCGTGCTGGCAGCGCTGCGCGCGCAGGTGGATGGAAGGAATGTGCGCTGGTGGCTGGAGCCGGTGCTGGCGATGGGGAAACTGGGATGAAGGTGTTGCTGGCGATCGCATTGGGGGCCATGAGCCTGGGCGTACAGGCGCAGCAGTGGCTGCCTCCGCACGATGTGGTGCACGTCGCCATCGACGCCCAGCCGGACGTCATCGCCGCGCGTGCGCGGGTGGACACGGCGCGCGCGCAGGCCGGTGCGCTGGCGGCAGGGCCGCACGAATTCGTGCTGGAGGCAGCGGCGCAGCGCCGAACCACCGACGAACTGGGCGGACGCCAGCGTTTTTCCGAATCCGAAATCACCCTGAGCCGCGCGTTCCGTCTGCCTGGCAAGGCCGCACTGGACCGTCGCATCGGTGATGCCGGCGTAGACGCCGCCGAACTGCGCCTGGACGATGCCCGCCATCAGGGCGCGCGGCGCATGCTGGTCGACTGGATGGACTGGTTGCGCGCCGCCGAGCACTTGCGCACGACGGAAGCCGAATTTCGCCTGCTGGATGGCGAGCGCAGCGGGCTGGCGCGACGGGTGCATGCAGGCGAAGCCGCGCGCAAGGATTTGGATCTGCTCAATGTCGAACACGCCCAGGCGCGCGCACGCCTGCTGGCCGCGCAGGCGGCCCTGCACTCGGCCCGCGAGGCCATCCACAGCGACTTCCCAGGCCTGCCGATTCCAGCCATTGCGCCGGCGGTGGACACGCCGCTGGACCTGCCGGAGACACCGCAGGCGTGGATCGACCGCATCATCGCGCGCAGCCACGAAATCGGCGCCATCGCCGCCGATGCCGAACAGGCTGATGCGCGAGCCGCCCGTGCCCGCGCCGACCGCATCGCAGACCCGACCCTGGGCTTCCGCCGTCTGAACGAACGCGGTGGCGCCTAACAGGTCAACGGTCTGGTACTGAGCATCCCGTTGGGCGGACGCCAACGCGCGGCCAACGTCCGGGCCGAAGCCGCGCAAGCTGCCGCCCTGCACGGCGATGCGGCGGCGATGCGCCGCGACATCAGCCGCGAAGCGGTGGTCGCGGTGACGGCGGCTTCCGCTCTGGCCGCGCAATGGCAGGCCCAGCGCGCCGCGCTCGACGCCAGTGCGGCCGCGTTGCAGCGGGTCAGGCGCGGTTGGGAGCTGGGCGAGGTGGCGGTGGCGGAATGGCTGTTGGTGCAGCGCCAGCACGGCCAGATCGCCGCCGCCGAGGCCGATGCCCGCGCCGATGCCGAGCAGGCAAGGCTGCGCGTGCTGGTGGACGCGCACGTCATCTGGCACGACGAATGACCGAAGGATGCGAAGCGCATTCCTGAAAAGCGGCTAGTCCAGAAGGAGCTTCAGGTCTTCTTATCGATTTCTTTCGAACTTGGGTTGGATCGGACAAAAGAAGGATTGTCGATGCAGCGGACACGACTGGTCACCTACAATTGCAGCACTAAAACAAGCCTGACCGCATACTCTGTAATGCATGCTTCCGGCCACCACCACGAGCCCCACCGCAGCCAGAACAGCGGCTGGCTGCGCGCTGCGGTGCTGGGCGCCAACGATGGCCTGATTTCCACCAGCAGCCTGATGCTGGGCATGGCCGCGGCCCAGGCACACCCTTCCACCATCCTGCTCAGCGGACTGGCCGGGCTGGTGGCCGGCGCGCTGTCGATGGCGGCGGGCGAATACGTGTCGGTCAGTTCCCAGGTCGATGCCGAACATGCGGACATGCGGATCGAATCGCGCGCGTTGCGGGAATACCCGGATCTGGAGCTGAAGGAACTGACCGATATCTACGTTCAGCGTGGACTGACCGCGGAACTGGCGCACGAGGTGGCGGTGCAGCTCACCGCGCACGACGACCTGGGCGCGCATCTGCGCGACGAGGTCGGGATCAACGACAGCCAGCGCGCGCGGCCCGTGCAGGCGGCGCTGGCTTCCGCCGCCGCCTTCACGGTAGGCGCGTTGCCGCCGGTTCTGCTGGGCTGGCTGTGGCGCTGGCCCGGCATGGCCACGGCGATGGTGACCAGTTCCCTGGTGTTGCTTGCGGTGCTGGGTTATGTCGCCGAGCGCGTGGCCGGCGGCGGTGGCTGGAAGGGCGCCGCGCGCGTGCTGCTTTGGGGCACGCTGGCGCAGGCGGGCACCGCCCTGATCGGCTGGCTGTTCCGGGTGTCGGTGGTTTAGGGCGCCGCAGGCCCAATCCGCCGTGCGCCCGTCGCGGGATTTGCGACGCGCGCGGCTACACTGACCCGATGGGACAGGACGCGCTGCTACTGATATTGCTGATCGCCGTGGCGGTAATCGTCGTCTTGCTTGTGCTGCTGCTGTTGCGACGACCGGAGGACCGCATCGGCAATCTGATCCGGGATGAGCAGCGCGGCGGGCGCGACGAACTGCGAGCCCAGCTGGACAGCTTCGCGTCCCAGCAGGGGCAGCGCGTGGACGGGTTCGGCACCCAGCTGCAAACGGTGGCCACGCGCACCGACCAGCGCCTGGACGAGCTGACGCAAAGCACCGACCGGCGTCTGGCCGAACTGCGCGCGGCGCTGACCGACGATGCCCGCAAGAACCGGCTCGAAGCGGCGGAACAGCAGCAGCGCCACGCCGACGCGCTGGGTGCGCGGTTGCGCGAAATGACCGAGCGCAACGAACAGCGCATTGGCGAGATGCGCGCGACGCTGGAACGACAGCTGCAGGCGCTGCAGGCCGACAACGCCGCCAAGCTGGAGGCGATGCGCGCCACGGTCGACGAAAAGCTGCACGCCACGCTGGAAACGCGACTGACCGAAAGCTTCGCCAACGTGCAGACCATGTTGATGCAGGTGCACCAGGGGCTGGGCGACATGAGCAAGCTGGCCACCGACGTCGGCGGCCTGCAGCGCCTGCTCACCAACGTGAAATCCCGCGGCATCTTCGGCGAAGTCCAGCTGGCCGGGCTGCTGGAACAGGTGTTCGCGCCCGATCAGTACGCGGCCAACGTGGCCACGGTGCCCGGCAGCAGCGAACGCGTGGAGTTCGCGGTGCGGTTTCCCGGCTCCGGCAGCGATGCAACCGTCTGGCTGCCGATCGACGCCAAATTCCCGCGCGAGGACTACGAACGCCTGCTCGATGCCCAGGAGCAGGCCGATACCGAGGCCGCGCGCGCCGCGGGCGACGCCTTGGAACGGCGCGTGCGCGATGAGGCCAAACGCATCCGCGGCAAGTACGTCGCGCCGCCGCACACCACCGAATTCGCGGTGCTGTTCCTGCCTACCGAAGGGCTATACGCGGAAGTGCTGCGCCGGCCCGGACTGTTCGAGGCCATGCAGCGCGAACAGCGCATCACCCTGGCCGGCCCGACCACCCTGCTGGCGCTGCTCACCAGCCTGCAGGTCGGGTTCCGCACCCTGGCCATCGAAAAACGCTCGGCCGAAGTGTGGCGGATCCTGGAAAAGGCCAAGTCCGAATTCGCCAAGTTCGGCGACGTGCTGGACAAGGTCAAGGACAAGCTGGACCAGGCCAGCCGCCAGATCGAACAGACCGGCGTCCGCTCGCGCGCCATCGAGCGCAGCCTGCGCGAGGTACAGACACTCCCCGGCGCGGAGGCTTCTGATGCCACGGGAGGCGTGTCGGCGTCGCCGGGCCTGCCGGAGCCTGAGTAGGAGTCGTTATTCGAACATGCTTGCTTGCCGGGCGGGATCTGCTGATAGGCTGACGGCCGAATTGCAGCTTGAGCATGAATCGCCGCCATGTATGAAACCAGGACCTTTGAAGACCCTGCCGTCCTGAAGCCGGAGATCCGTTGCCGGTGGGAATTTCTGGAAACGAGCTCTGCATGTGCGGTACTCCGCGCGGTTTGCCCGGAGGAATGGAACGATATCGTCGCGTTCCTGGAAGCCTTCTCGCTTGATCCGGCGCAATGGCTCAAGAAAGGCGGCAACCGGGGCGAAATTGCCCAAAGGATCGACGGCGAGTTTTATCGCAAGGGCTGGCGCGAGACCCGTGTGGATATCAGCACGCAAGGGATTCTTTATCGGGGAAACGATCAGGAGGTCGGCAGGTTGCCCGAGGTACGTCAGGAGGGGTATTTGGTGGACAACTTCAAAGGTCGGGTTGCCCTCGATGTCGAGTGGAACGCCAAGGACGGAAATCTGGATCGCGATCTGTCCGCGTATCGGGCCTGGCATGAGGCCGGGATCATTTCGGCCGCAGTTGTCGTCACCCAGGACAGGCTCAGCTTGAAAGAGCTGGCTCAATCCTTATGGCATGAATATCAGGAGACGCTCCCCGAGCGCTCCCGCAACTCCAAGCTGCCGATTGATCTTGGGACGTCGACAACCACCAATCTTGAGAAGGCAACGTTGCGGGTAAAACGCGGCGTAATGGGTACTTGCCCGCTGCTGGTCGTTGCGGCGTGCCGCTCAACGTGGAACGGGTTGCCCTATATCGGACCGGCGTGATGCGCGGGTCGTGATCAGCTGGCCGACGATGCCCTGCCCCGCGGGCGCATGTCCGTGTCTGCGGTGCGCAGAAGCGTTCGCACGCGTTGGATGGAGTACCCCGAGGTGGCGGCAATGTCTCTCACGCTGCTGCCGGTTTCGTACATGAGTTGAAGCTGCCTGCCGATTTCCAGAGCCCTGTCGCCTTCCACATGTTCGTTGGGGAGGAGCGGTGGAAGAATGGGGCCGCCTGCGTAGCCCTTGTGTATGGCACCGCGCGGCGTCACATCGTCGGACGACTCATCGCCCCAGGCGGTCCAGCCGGTCCGTGCGTGTCGGGCAAACATTTCCAGATAGGCACCGGGCGAGCAGGATTCGATGAGGTCGTACTGCTCCTCCGGTTTTCTCGAATGCTCGCGCTTGCGGGTTTCTATCATGTTGACCTGTGAGCGGCCTGGCGGAAGCGTCCGCATGGAACCTTTTACCCCGAACAGCAACAGCTCGGTCACGTTGCGAAAGTAGAAGCCCACCCCGCGACCGTCGGGGCCGCCGTCCCTCCGGCGTTTCGCCCACACAATGTTGCTGACGTAGCGGTACCCCCACGCAGCCATCACGTTCAGCGCATCAGGGAGCAAGGCATTCGGCACCCAAAGATAAAGGTGCGCGTTTCTTGCGGTTACGTCGGCGACCGGCAGTGCCATGATCGCTTCGAGGGACATCGTGGAGTAGCGATCCAGGCGGCGGTGCTCGGGCGCGACTTTTCCGGTCCGGTTGGCGAAGCGCCATGGGGGATCGGCAAGAACCGTAGAAAAACCACCTGCAACCTGTGGCAGGGGAGGAGGGGCTGCTTCCGAACGTAGCGGCGTGCTCTTCATCGCTTGATCGTACCAATAAAAAGATCTTTGTAAAGATCCATTTTAGTACCGTGTGGCCTTGAAGAGTTGGATGCTGTGCTTGGGGCGTCTCAAATCCAGAGAAAGCAAACTCGATTCCGCATTTGCGTGCGGGATAGAGAGATGAATACTGCCCGTGTTGATCTTGAGGTAGCGCAGGGCACGGGGTTCTGCGCTAGCCTGTTCAGATGCATACGGCGTGGTATGGGGGTGATGACGATGACGGGCTTTGCGACGCACGCGGTCGACAACCAGCCGCCGCCCCTTCCGGAATGCAATCTGTGGGCGGACGATCCGGGCCTGCGGGAAGCGCTGGTGCGCGAAGGCGGGTTGGCTTTCGCCGATCGACTGGACGATTACGGCGCGCTGGCCGGCGGTCGCCTGCTGCGGCTGTGCGACGACGCCCACCGCGATCGGCCGCGCCTCGTTGCCTATGACGCCTATGGCCGCCGGCAGGATCGGGTCGAATTCAATGCCGCCTATCACGAGGTCATGGGCAGCGCGATTGCGCACGGCGTGGCCGGGTTGTCGTGGGCCCAGCCGCAGCCTGGCGCGCACGTGGCGCGGGCGGCGCTGAGCTATCTGCACTATCAGGCCGAACCCGGCAGCAGTTGCCCGCTGACCATGACTCATGCCGCGGTGCCGGTGTTGCAGCGCGAGCCGGCGCTGCACGAATGGGCCGCGAAGGCCGCCGCGCCGCACTACGACGCGCGCTTCGTTCCGGCAGCGCAGAAGCAGGGCATCACCCTTGGCATGGGCATGACCGAGAAGCAGGGCGGCAGCGACGTGCGCAGCAACAGCACGCGCGCCACGTCGCTGGCGGCGGACGGCGAATACGCGCTGGTCGGGCACAAGTGGTTCTTCTCGGCGCCGATGTCGGATGGTTTTCTGGTGCTGGCGCAGGCGCCCGGCGGTTTGAGCTGTTTCCTGCTGCCGCGCTGGCGGCCGGATGGCAGCGTCAACGCGCTGCGCCTGCTGCGGCTGAAGGACAAGCAGGGCGACTGGTCGAACGCCTCGTCCGAAGTCGAATTCGAAAACGCGTGGGCCTGTCGGATTGGCGAAGAAGGTCGCGGCGTGGCCACCATTCTGGAAATGGTGATGTTCACCCGGCTGGATTGCATGCTGGGTTCGGCCGGCCTGATGCGGATGGCGCTGCGTCGCGTGCTGCACCACGTCAACCATCGCAGCGCGTTCGGCAAGCGCCTGGTCGAACAGCCGCTGATGCGCAACGTCGTGGCGGATCTCGTCCTGGAATCCGAGGCGGCGACCGCGCTGGCGCTGCGCGTGGCCGGGGCGGTCGATCGCGCGCCGCGCGACGCGCATTCGGCCGCGCTGGCGCGGGTGGCCACCGCGATCGGCAAATTCTGGGTGTGCAAGCGCGCTTCGCTGGTGGCCGCCGAAGCGCAGGAGTGTTTTGGCGGGATCGGCTACATCGAGGAATCGCTGATGCCAAGGCTGTTCCGGCAGTCGCCGCTCAATGCGATCTGGGAAGGCTGCAGCAATATCCAGTGCCTCGACGTGCTGCGCGCGCTGTCGCGCGAACCGGACACCGTGACGGCGCTGCGCGCCGAGCTGCAGGAAGCGCAAGGCCTGGACGCGCATTTCGATGCCGCGCTCGAAACCGGCATGACGATGCTGGAAGGCAGCGTGGAGCAGGCCGACGCGCGCCGCCTCGCCGAGCGCCTGGCCCTGCTGTTGCAAGGCGCCACCCTGCTCCTTGCCGACCATCCCCTGGCATCCGACTGGTGCGCCAGCCGTCTCGATCTTGCGCATGCGTCCACACTTGGCACGTTGGCGTCCGCGGCAACGATCGAAGCTGCGCTGGCGCGCGCAGGCACCTGACCTGCCGGCTCAGGGAATCCGCATCGTTCCTGTGTCCAGCCAGCGCTGGTGCCAGGACAGCGCTTCCGGCAGCAGGTGCGGGGTGTGTTTGCCGTAGCTGTCGCGGCAGGCGCGGTCGAAATAATCCTGCAGGGCATCGCGGTAGTCGGGATGGGCGCAGCGGGCAATCACCTCGCGCGCGCGCCGCTTGGGCGAGAGCCCGCGCAAGTCGGCCAGGCCCTGTTCGGTGACGATCACTGCGACGTCGTGCTCGGTGTGGTCGACGTGGCTGACCATCGGCACGATCGTGGAAATGCTGCCGTTCTTGGCGGTGGAGGCGCTGAGGAAGATCGACAGGAAGCCGTTGCGGGCGAAGTCCCCGGAACCGCCGATCCCGTTCACGATCGCCGAGCCCATCACATGGGTGGAATTGATGTTGCCGTAGAGATCCGCTTCGATCATCCCGTTCATGCCGATGCAGCCCAGCCTGCGGACGATTTCCGGATGGTTGGAGATGCCCTGCGAGCGCAGGATGATCCGCGAGCGATAGAAGTCGAGGTTGCGGCGGAACGCCTCGTTCGCTTCCGGGCTGAGCGCCAGTCCGGTGCAGGAGGCGTAGCGCAGCACGCCGGACCTGAGCAGGTCCAGCATGCCGTCCTGGACCACCTCGGTGTAGGCCTCGAGGTCGCGGAAACCGCTGTCCGCCAGACCTGCCAGCACCGCGTTGGGGATGTTGCCCACGCCCGATTGCAGCGGCAGCAGGTTGGCCGGCAGGCGGCCGCGCGTCACCTCGTGCCTGAGGAAGTCGATCAGGTGCCCGGCGATCCGCGCGCTGTCGGCATCCGGTGGCTTGAACGCGCTGTTGCGGTCGGGCGCGTCGGTCAGGACGATCGCGGCGATCCTGTCCGGATCGCAGCGCAGCGTGGCCTGCCCGATGCGGTCGTTGCCATGCACCATCGGGATGGGCAGGCGGTGCGGCGGCAGCGCGGTGCCGTAGTAGATGTCGTGCATGCCCAGCATCTCGGGCGACTGCCACGCATTCACTTCGATGATGACTTTCTTGGCGAGGTCGAGCCAGGTCTTGTTGTTGCCCACCGAGGTGGTGGGCACCAGCGAGCCGTCAGCCAGGATGGCCGATACCTCCACGACGGCGGTATCGATTTCGTTGTAGAAGCCGAACCAGACGTTCTGCGCCACGTGCGAGAGGTGGATGTCCAGATAATCCAGCTTGCCGGCGTTGATCCGCTGGCGCGCGCTGGGATCGCTCTGGAACGGCATGCGCATCGCCAGGCCGTCCACCTGGGCCAGCGCGCCGTCCAGCTCCGGCGCGGTGGAGGCGCCCGTGAGCAGCTGGATGCGGAATGACTCGCCGTGCGCCTGCGCCTGCGCGATGCGGTTGGCAAGCGCCTGCGGCACCGCCTTCGGGTGGCCGGAGCCGGTGAAGCCGCTCATCGCCACGGTTTCACCGGGCTGGATCAGGGCCGCTGCCTGCGCGGCGCCCATCACGCGCTGGCGCAGGAAGGCCGGCTGGATCCTTTCGTCGTTCATGCGACCACGCGCCGTTGAGGCTGGAATTGCTATTGTCCACCCCGGGCGCGGTTGCGCGCGTGTCTTGATCGCCTTTCAACGTTTTCCGGAGCCACCATGTCCGACGAGATCCGCCACGACATCACCCGCGGCCAGGCCGAAGACGCCGTTCGCACCCTGCTGCGCTGGGCCGGCGACGATCCCGCGCGCGAGGGCCTGCTGGACACGCCGCGTCGCGTGGTTGATGCCTATGGCGAGTGGTTCGCCGGCTACGCGCTGGATCCGGACGACTACCTGCAGCGCACCTTCGAGCACGTCGGCGGCTACGACGGCATGGTGGTGCTGCGCGACATCCAGTTCGAAAGCCACTGCGAGCACCACATGGCGCCGATCATCGGCCGGGTCCACATCGGCTATCTGCCCAACGGCAAGGTGGTCGGGATCAGCAAGCTGGCGCGCGTGGTCGAGGCCTACGCGCGGCGCTTCCAGGTGCAGGAGAAGATGACCGCGCAGATCGCCGATTGCATCCAGCGCGCGCTGCAGCCGCTGGGCGTGGGCGTGGTGGCGATCGGCTCGCACGAATGCATGACCACCCGCGGCATCCACAAGCGCGGCGTCGGCATGGTGACCTCGCGCATGCTCGGCAGCTTCCAGGAGGATGCGCGCACGCGCACCGAGTTCCTGCAGTTCATCGCGGTCGAGTCCGGCCGCGTCGGTTGATCGGCGACACATCAAGCGCGACCGCGAGCATGTTCAACCCGTCCTTGCGCTGCACCGCCTTTTCCGGCGTCACCCGCATCGCCACGGGCGAACTGCGGCACGTGGCGATGAAGGCCAAGCAGGCGCACGATGCCCATCCGGAGCGGCCGCTGCATGTGTTCGAGGACGCCGGAGCGACCCTGGTCGAACTGCCGCTGGAGCTGCCGGCGGCCGATCTACTGCGCTTGATCGAACAGCCGGAACCGTCGGCGGAGAGCGCGGGCAAGGCGCGGCCCAGGCGTCGTCCGGGTCGCCCGCGACTGGGCGTGGTGCCGCGCGAGGTGACCCTGCTGCCGCAGCACTGGGACTGGCTGTCGGTGCAGCCCGGCGGCGCCTCGCTGGCGCTGCGGCGCTTGATCGATGCGGCGCGCCTTGCCGATCCGTCGCTGGATCGCAGGCATGCGGCGCAGGAAGCCGCCTATCGCTTCCTCGACACCCTGTCCGACTGCGGGCCGGAATTCGGGGACATCGCGCGCGCCCTCTACGCCGGCGAAGCCGGTCGCTTCGAAAGCCTGCTGCTGCGTTGGCCGGAAGACGTGCGCGAACACGCTCTCTGGCTGGCGACGGATGCGTTTGCGGCGTGATCCGGAAATCCAAGGCAATGCCGATCAGGTCCATCCTGGCCTTGATCAGCAGTCGCACGTCCATGTGCCGCGGGCAACGCTGACTTTTTCAGCGCTGCCCTAACCGCAGCTGATCCGCGCGATCTTCCCGTTCGCATCCTTGACGACGTTCAGGCGGTCGAAGCGGTAATCCAGGGTGACGGGATCGTTCAGGCCGTAGGCGCGGACGCTGGCGGCGCCCGCCTTTATCCGGGCCGCTTCGACATTGGCGGGCGTGGCCGGCTGGCCGATCAGGCTGCTGGCGGCGTCGGCGTTGCAGGCCTGTTGCCCGGGTGAAGCGGCCGGCGGATCCGCTGCGGGCTGGCCGGCGCAGGCCGACAGCAGGAGGGTGGGAAGACACAGCGACAGGGCGCGCATGGGCATCTCCTGAATGGGGTGACCCATCCTGCCAGCGCCGACGTGAACCGCGCTTGCATGGCTTTCGGCAGAGGGGCGCGGAATGGGCTGCGGTTAGGATGGGGGTTTGAGCCTGACCCGGAGCCGTCCATGATTCGTCAATGCCTGCTGCCCCTTGCCTTGCCGCTGCTGATGGCCGGCAGCGCCGGTGCCTATGCCCAGCATGCGTCCAGCGGCATCCAGCCGCCGCAGGACACCCCTTATCCGGGCACGATCCGGCTCGAAGTGGACGCCACCAACCTCAGCCAGCGCATCTTCAAGGTCCGCGAGACCATTCCGGCCCGGCCCGGCGAGCTGACCCTGCTCTATCCGATGTGGATCCCCGGCGGACACACGCCGCGCGGTGCGATCGACAAGGTCGCCGGCATCACTTTCCACGCCAATGGCCAGCGCCTGACCTGGAAGCGCGATCCGCTGGACGTCGCCGCTTTCCATGTCACGGTGCCCGAAGGCGCTTCGGAGGTCGTGGTCGAATTCGACTTTCTCACCCCGACCGCGCCGGGCCAGGGCCGCGTGGTGATGACGCCGAACATGCTCAACCTGCAGTTCATCTCGACCGCGCTGTATCCGGCGGGACACTACATGCACCGGATCATGTTCGACACCCGCGTGACCTATCCGGCCGGCTGGACCGCGTTCACCGCGCTCAATGAAGAAGGCCGCAGCGGCAACACGGTGAATTACGAGGACGTGCCGTTCGACATCCTGGCCGATTCGCCGGTGTACGCCGGCCGCTATACCCGCCAGATCGACCTGACCCCGGCCGGCAGCCAGCGGCCGGTGCGGCTGGGCGTGGTCGCCGACGCGGCCAAGTATCTGGAAGCCAAGCCGGAGCAGGTCAAGCTCCACCAGATCATGCTCGAGCAGGCGTTCAAGCTGTTCGGCGCCCAGCACTTCGACCATTACCAGTTCCTGTTCTCGCTGTCCGACCAGATGGGCGGCAACGGGCTGGAGCACCAGCGTTCCAGCGAGAACGGTATGGGCACCGGCTACTTCACCGACTGGAAGGAAAAGGTCGGTTTCTCCGACCTGCTGGCGCACGAATTCACCCACAGCTGGAACGGCAAGTACCGCCGGCCGGCCGATTTGTGGACGCCGAATTTCAACGTCCCGATGCAGGACAGCCTGCTTTGGGTCTACGAGGGCCAGACCCAGTACTGGGGCAACGTGCTGGCCGCGCGCAGCGGCATGCGCCCGCTGCCGGCCTCGCTCGACGCGCTGGCGCTGGTGGCGGCGACCTATGCCGAAAACCGCCCGGGCCTGAGCTGGCGCAACGTGCAGGACACCACCAACGACCCGATCATCGCCAGCCGGGCCCCGCTCGCTTATCGCAACTACCAGATGAGCGAGGACTACTACTCCGGCGGCCAGATGATCTGGCTGGAGGCCGACGCCCTGATCCGCGCGGGCACCGGCAACAAGAAGTCGCTGGACGATTTCGCGCGCGCCTTCTTCGGCGTCAACGACGGCGAATGGAAGGTGCAGAACACCTATACGTTCGATGACGTGGTGGCCACCCTCAACGGCGTCTATCCATATGACTGGGCGAGCTTCCTGCGCGAACGCCTCGACGGGCGCAAGGGACTGACCGGCGGCATCGAGGCGGCCGGCTGGCGGCTGGTGTTCAAGGACACTCCCAGCGCCTACGCCAAGGGCAGCGCCAGCCCGCGCTGGGGCGGCGCCGATTTCGTCTATTCGCTGGGCCTGATGATCGACAAGGAGGGCAGCATCATGGACGTGCTCTGGGACAGCCCGGCCTTCAACGCCGGCCTCGGCAGCGGCACCAGCGTGGTCGCGGTCAACGGTCAGGCCTATTCGCAGGAGGTGCTGGAAGATGCGGTCAAGGCGGCCAAGGGAACGACCGCGCCGATCGAGCTGCTGGTCAAGGAATTCGACCGCTACCGCACCGTGAGAATCGACTACCACGACGGCCTGCGCTACCCGCATCTGGAGCGCATCGAAGGCAGGCCCGACTATCTGACGCCGATCCTGACTGCGAGAAAATAAGCGCGACAACCGAGCGCAACGACGCCCGCGCAAGCGGGCGTTGCTGCCCGTGCCGGGCGAACAGGAACCCGGAGGCGGTGTCGCCGCAGTGTTCTACCGGGCAGGCGTTCCTGCGTATCATGCTCTGGACTGATTGAAAGCAGGCACGAATGACGCCGGATGCCGTACTTGTGCTGGAAGACAACAGCGCCGCGCAGAAGCGCGCCTGTCGGCTGCTGCGGGGTAGCATTGCAGGCGATCTGCGCATCGACGTCGCCGGCAGCCTCGGCGACGCCCGCCGGCTGGTCGAACGGGGGGCTGCCTATGGACTGGCATGGATCGATGTGCAGCTGCCCGATGGCAACGGCGTCGAATTCATCGGCTGGCTGCGCGTCGCCCGGCCCTTGCTGCCGGCGGTGATCGTGTCGAGCTGGGCGGAGGAGGGCACCATCCTGGCCGCGTTGCGCAACGGCGCGATCGGCTATCTGCTGAAGAGCGCCGAAGATGCGGAACTGGCCATGCAGTTGCGCTGCCTGCAGCGCGGCGGTGCGGCCATCGATCCGGTGATCGCCCGCCGCCTGCTGGCCTTGTTGCCGCAGGCGCAGCCGGCTCCGCCTGCGGACGAGGCGATCCACCTGTCCGCGCGTGAAACCGAGGTCCTGCAGATGGTGGCGCGCGGGCTGACCAATCGTGAGATCGCCAGCAGCACCGGCCTGTCGCGGCTCACCATCGAAACCCATACCCGGAACATCTACCGCAAGCTGGACGTGGGCTCGCGCACCGAAGCCGTGTTCGAGGCGCATTCGCTGGGCCTGTTGCATTGAGGCGATCGGTTGCCGCGCTGCTGTTCGTACTCGGCCTGCTGCTGTGCGGGCGCGCCGTTGCGCAGCCGGCGCCGCTGGTCATCACCCAGGCGGAGGCCGTGCGCGGCCAGTGGCACGACGCCGCCCCGCCCCGCGAGGGCTGGGCGCCGGTGACCCTGATGGACCTGTGGCAGGCGCGCTGGCCGGATCACGACGGCGTGGTCTGGTATCGCCTGCGCTGGCAGCAGGCCGATGCGCGACAGCCGGTTGGCCTGCTGCTGGAATACCTGAGCCTGGCCGGCGCGGTGTACGTCAACGGGCAGCTGGTGGCGCGCGACCGCTCGCTGGTGGAACCGCTGTCGCGGGCCTGGATCATGCCGCATTACGTCCTGTTGCCGGCATCCCTGCTCCAGCCCGGTGAAAACCATCTGCTGGTGCGCGTCTCCGGCCGGGCCGCCTACCAGCCCGGGCTGGGCGCAGTGCGCGTGGGTGACCCGCTGCAGGTGGAGGCGCAATACCGCCGCGAACGCCTGCACCGCTTCGATCTGCAGATGCTGGACACCGCCATCGGCGCGGTGCTCACCGCGTTGTTCGGCATGTTCTGGCTGCTGCGACGCCAGGACACGGTGTACGGCTGGTATGCGCTCAACGGCCTGTTCGGGCTGCTGTATGGACTGAACTGGGTGCACGACAGTCCGTGGCCGTTTCCCACCACCGATGGCTGGCAGGCCTTCATCGGCGGCAGTTTCGTCGCCATGGTGTCCTGCTATCAGGTCTTCTTGCTGCGCTTCGCCGATCGCCGCTGGCCGCGCGCGGAGCGCGTCCTGCTGGCCATGGCCGGCCTGACTTTCGTGATGGCCCTGCTGTTCCCGGACTGGATGGGCCCGCATCGCAACCTCTACCTGTTGCCGATGATGGCGCTGTCGTATGCCGCCAGCGTGGGCTTCGTGCTCTGGGCGCTGCGTCGTGGTCGGCTCGACCAGAAAGTGCTGGGGCTGTGCATTTTCGTACCGTTGCTGACCGCGCTGCATGATGCCGGAGCCTATCTGGGTTACATCCACGCCAATGCCTTCATCGGTTCGTTCGGCTCGCCGCTGGTGCTGCTGGGCATGGGGTTCGTGCTCGCCCACCGCTTTGCCACCACCATGCGCCGGGTGGAAGGGTTCAACGCCGAATTGAAACAAGAAGTGCAGGCCGCCACCGCGCAGCTGGCCACGACCTTGAACCGGCAGCATGCGCTGGAGCTGGCGCACAGCCGCGCCGGCGAGCGCCTGCAGCTGGTGCGCGACCTGCACGACGGCTTCGGCGGCACCCTGGTCGGCACCATCGCGCGCCTGCAGCAGGCGCCGGAGGACACGCCAAAGGCGCAGATCATCGACGTGCTCAAGGAGATGCGCGACGACCTGCGGCTGGTGATCGACACCACCGCGCAGGAGCAGGCCGACCTGGCCGCGCTGATGGCACCGCTGCGGCATCGCACCAGCCGCCTGCTGGAAGCCGCCGACATCGACGCCCACTGGCGGATGGACGGGCTCGACGGCCTGCATCTGGAGCCGGCGCGCAGCCTCGACCTGCTGCGGCTGCTGCAGGAAGCGCTGACCAATGTGTTCAAGCACAGCCGCGCGCGGCGCGTCGACGTGCACATTGCGCGCGAAGGCGAGCGGTTGCGCCTGCACATTGCCGACGACGGAGTGGGCCTGCCGCTCGCCACCGACAACGTGTTGCGCCTCGGAGGCGGCGGCGCGGGCCTCGCCAGCATGCGACTGCGCGCGCAGCGGTTGGGCGGCGAACTGTACATCGAACCCGCCGCTCCCGGTACCCGCCTGCTGCTGGACATGCCGCTGGCGGCGTAGGGCGGTGCGAGCGCGCCCTGCCGCCACGACCATTGCCAACCCCGGCCGGCTCCGCCTTTGCGGAAACGGCGGGGTTGTTCAGGCCGCCCATTACCTGATTTCGTGGATACCCAAACCGCAGCGTGGTGCATAGCGTGCTCCTATCCATCCACAAGGGGACACCGTCATGCGCCACCCATCCACATCACGTCAGTTGCAGCGCAGCCCGCTGGCGCTTGCATTCGCCCTGCTGCTCGGTGCGACCGCCCTGCCGGTCTGGGCAGCCGATCCGGGGTGCGTGAATCCGGACGGCAGCCCGAAAGCCGGCAGCACCGATGTCGGCACCGAGAACGGTCAGGAGAATGCGACCTGTGAAACCACGGCAACCGCGTTCGGATGGAGGAACAATGCCAGCGGAAGCTGGAGCAGCGCATTCGGCATGTTGAACGTCGCCTCGGGGATGGACAGCAACGCCTTTGGTTATCTCAACACGGCCAGCGGCAGGGCCAGCGATGCCTTCGGACGCGACAACACGGCCACCGGGATCGGCAGCGCGGCATTCGGCCAGGGCAATCACGCCAGCGGCGATTTCACCAACGCCTTCGGGCGGGACAACACGGCTTCCGGGTACATAAGCGCGGCATTCGGCATGAGCAACCACGCCGGCGGCCAATACAGCAGCGCCTTCGGACTCTACAACACGGCCGACAGCTACGCCGGCACCGCGTTCGGATTCGAAAACATCGTAACCGCCCTCGGCCAGGGCGGCAGCGCGTTCGGTCTGCGCAACATGGTCGATGCGATCAATGCCTCAGCGGTCGGGTTTACCAATAGTGCCCTGGCGGATGCCAGCACTGCCTTCGGCTACCGGAACACGGTCGCCGCAGGCGCCTTCAACGGCGTTGCCGTGGGCAACGGCAATACCACCAGCGGCAGCTCGTCCAGCGCGATGGGCATGGAAAACACGGCTTCCGGCATGGACAGCAACGCGATCGGCCGCAGAAACGTCTCCAACGGAAGGGCCAGCAACGCATTCGGACTCCTGAATGTGTCCGGTGGCTACGCCAGCAGTGCGTTCGGCATCGCCAACATCGCCAGCGGTGATTACAGCAGCGCGTTTGGCTACAGAAATTCCGCCGTCGGCATTTTCAGCAATGCGTTTGGATACGGATCGGCGGCGCTGAACGTGGGCAGCACCGCCATCGGCTTCCAGGCCGTTGCCGACCGCGACTACAGCGTTTCCATCGGCAGCGCCGGCAGCGAGCGCCAGCTGATCCACGTCGCCGACGGCACCGAGGATTTCGATGCCGTGAACCTGCGCCAGCTCCAGTCCGCCATCGCCGACAGCGGCTGGAACCTGAGCGCAAACGGCGGTGCGGCAGAAGCGATCAGCAACGGTGAAACCGTCGATTTCGAGGCCGACGACCCCAACGGCAACCTCACCGTCACGCGCACCGGCAACACCATCACCTACGGCTTCAGCAACACCCCGACCTTCTTCGGGTTGACCGTGGGTGGCGGCGGCGGCAATTTCACCATCGTCAACAACACCATCATCAACATGGGCGGCAACGTGGTGGGTGGTGTGGCCGACGGCGTGGCGGCGAGCGACGCGGTGAACAAGGGCCAGCTGGACAGCGTTGCCACGGCGGCGACCAACGCCCAGACCACCGCCGATCAGGCGGTTGCGGATGCGGCCAATGCGCAGGCGACGGCGGAGGCAGCGCAGGACACCGCCGACACCGCGCTCGCGAATGCCGCGACGGCGCAGACGACGGCGGACACCGCGCTGGCGGCGGCCGGCGCGGCGGTGGACAGCGCCAACGCCTACACCGACCAGCGCGAGACGGCGATCCGCAGCGACATGGCGGCAGGCGACGCGGCCACGCTGGCTTCGGCCAACGCCTACACCGACCAGCGCTTCGCGGCCTGGAACGACACCTTCAGCCAGTACCAGCAGCAGGTCGACCGGCGCTTTGCGCAGACCGACCAGCGGATCGACCGGATCGGGGCGATGGGCACGGCGATGACGCAGATGGCGGTGAATGCGGCAATGAGCAACAGCCGGCGCGGACGGATCGCGATTGGCGTCGGCGCGCAGGGTGGCCAGGGTGCGGTGTCGATCGGCTACGGTCGGCGCATCGGCGATCGTGGCTCGTTCTCGCTGGGCGCCAGCTTCGCCCACGGCGAGAGCAGCGTCGGTGGCGGTTTCGGCATCGACCTGTAAGCCTGGGAGCGGAAGTACGGCGCACGGCCGAAGGCATGGCGGTTCGATATTGTTGCAGGTGGGGGCTCAGCCGCGAATGATTCGTATCCGCATGAAATGCGGTAAACTGATCCGCTCGCCTTCAAGGCCGCCCTGATGGCACTGCAATTTTTTCGACGCCTTGCGCTGATCGCCCTGCTGGCCTGCAGCGGGCTGGCCTTGGCCGCCGCACCCGCTGCGCCTGGCGCGGAGGCGGAGGTTCGCCAGGCCTGGCAGCTGCTCGACTACATCGGCGTGGATTACGCCGGCGCGGTGCAGGGCGGCAAGGTGGTCAGCGACGGCGAATATGCGGAAATGCGGGAGTTTTCCGCCACCGCCCGCAGCCGCATCGCGGCGCTGCCGGACAATGCGCAGCGGGCAAGCCTGCTGACGCAGGCCGACGCCTTGATTGCGCTGGTGGAGCGCAAGGCCGGCGAGGCTGAGGTGGCCGACAGCGCGCATGCGCTGGCAGGGGCGTTGCTCGCCGCCTACGGCGTGGCCGCCGCGCCGCGCAAGACGCCGAATCTGGCCGTCGGAAAGGCGCTCTATGCGCGCGACTGCGCCGTCTGCCACGGTGCGACCGGACGCGCCGACGGGCCGCAAGCAGCCGCCCTCGATCCTCCGCCGATCGCCTTCACCGATGCCGAGCGCGCCGCCCAGCGCAGCCCGCTGGCGCTGTATGAGGCAATCAACCAGGGCGTCACCGGAACCGCCATGCCGGGCTTTCCGCAACTGTCCGAGGACGAGCGCTGGGCGCTGGCGTTCTACGTCGGAGGACTGGCGATGGGCGATGCCCAGCGCACCCAAGGCGAGCGGATCTGGAACGCCACCCCAAGCCTGCACGCGGCGCTGCCGACGCTGGAGGCGCTTTCGCACGCCAGTCCGGCGCAGTTGTCCAGGCAGATGGACGCGCAGCAGGCGCAGGCCATCCTTGCCTACCTTCGCGCGGAACCGCAGGCGGTGTCTGGTACGGTGGCGGCCAAGCCGACCTCGCTGGAACTGGCGCGGTCGAAGCTGCACGAGACGCTGGCCGCCTTCGCGAACAACGATCACAAGCAGGCGGCGACCCTGGCGCTGTCGGCCTATCTGGATGGCGTCGAACCGGTGGAGCCCGCGATCACCGCGCGCGATCCCGAACTGCTGCGGGCGATTGAATCCGCGATGGCCAAGCTCCGCTCGGACATCAATAAAGGCGTGCCGCTGGCGCAGGTCGAGTCCGACGTGGAACAGGCTCTGGCGCTGTTCGGGCGTGCCGATGCCGCCCTGCAGGGCAGCAGCGGCAGCTGGATGGCCGCCTTCGTCGGCAGTCTCACCATATTGCTGCGCGAAGGGTTGGAAGCGCTGCTGATCGTGGTCGGCATCATCGCCTTCCTGCGCAAGGCCGAACGGCGCGAGGCGCTGAAATGGGTGCACGCCGGCTGGGTCGGCGCGCTGGCCGCCGGTGGCCTGACCTGGGCGGCGGCGACCTGGCTGATCGACATCAGCGGCGCCAACCGCGAACTGACCGAGGGGCTGTCGTCGCTGTTCGCCGCCGTGGTGCTGCTCAGCGTCGGCATCTGGATGCACCAGAAGAGCCTGGCCGGGCGCTGGCAGCAGTACCTCAACGCACGGCTGTCGGCAGCGCTGGGGCGCGGCTCGATGGTTTTCCTGTTCGTGCTCTCGTTCGTCGCGGTCTACCGCGAGGTGTTCGAGACCATCCTGTTCTACGCCGCGATGTGGAACCCGCGCGACGCCGGCGCCATTGTCGCCGGGCTGGCCGTCGGCGCGGCGGGTCTTGCGCTGGTCACCTTCGCCCTGCTGCGGTTGGGCATGCGGTTGCCGATCGGCAAGTTCTTTGCGATCAGTTCGGCGCTGATCGCGGTGCTGGCGGTGGTGCTGGTCGGCAAGGGCGTGGCGGCGCTGCAGGAAGCCGGCTGGATCGGCTTGGGCATGGTGCAGGCGCCGCGCATTGACTTGCTCGGCGTCTATCCTTCGTGGCAGACCCTGCTGGCGCAGCTGGTGGTGGCCGCGGTGGCTGCGCTGGGGTTCTGGATCAACCTGCGCGGCGGCAGGGCCGTGGCGCGTCGCGTCTGAAGCCTTTCGCGAACACGCCGCCGGAATCCCGGTGCGATGGCACTGTTTCGCGTGTACCCTGCAATCGGGTTGTCCTGTGTCGGCCGGGCTGGATCGTCTGTTCGACCGCCATTCGACGCAGGTCCGGGGGCATCAGGACGACTGGAACCACTGTCGTACTGGCTGCGGCGCGCGGATTGAGCACGACAAAGGAAGCGAGGGCACATGCGCCAACTGATCCTGCTGCGACACGCGCACGCCGAATCCGGGCAACCGGGGCAGGCGGACATCGATCGCCCGCTGTCCGCCACCGGACGCGACGAAGCCGCGACGGCCGGAGACTGGCTGCGCGAACACGCGCTGCAGCCAAGCCGCGTGCTGTGTTCGCCGGCCGTGCGCGCCCGCCAGACGCTGGACGCGCTGGGCGCGCTGGATTGTTGCGACGTGCGCGAGGAGGCCGCGATCTACGAGGCGACGCCGGGCACCCTGATCGAGCTGGTCGACGCCCACCGCGATGCGTCGCGGCTGCTGCTGGTCGGTCACAATCCGGGGTTGGAGCAGCTGGTCGCCCTGCTGCACAGCGGCAGCTCCGGCCAGTACCGGGGGATGCCGCCGGCCGGAGTCGCGGTGCTGGAGTTCGAGGACGGTGCCACCCCGGAGCCCGGGTCCGCGCGCCTGTCCCGGTTCTGGTGGCCTTGAGGCGATGGCGGAAGGCGTCACGGCACGCCTGACGGGAATCCTGCTTGCCCTGCTGCTGGCGGGTTGCGCCAGTCTGCCCAACGCCCAGCGCGACGATGCGGAGCGGATCGCCAATGCGGCCCGCAGCGAGGTCGTCGATTGCACCCGCGCCGATGCCTGCGCGCTGGATTCGCCGCTGATGGAAATGGCGCGTGCCGAGCAGGCGGCCTCGACCCCGCAGCAGCCGCGCCACCGCGTCCTGATCCTCGACGACGGCCCGGACGCGCTGCTGGCGCGCGTGCACCTGATCCGCAGCGCGCGGCGCAGCATCGAACTGCAGACCTACATCTTCGACGAGGACGATGCCGCCCAGCTGGTGCTCGACGAGCTGCAGGCGGCCGCCTTCCGCGGGGTCAAGGTGCGGCTGTTGATCGACCAGCTCGCCGCGCTGCGCAAGGTGGAGACGCTGGCCGCGCTGTCGTCGCTGCATGCCAACTTCGAGATCCGCCTCTACAGCCCGGTGCTCGACCGCGCCCGGCTGTCGGCGCCGATGTACGCGGTGGCGGCGCTGTGCTGCCTGCGCCGGCTCAACCGGCGCATGCACAACAAGCTTCTGGTGATCGATGGCGACATCGGCATCATCGGCGGCCGCAATTACCAGGACGACTATTACGACTGGGGCGAAGACTTCAATTTCCGCGACCGCGACCTGTTGGTCGCCGGCCCGGTGGTCGCCGACATGCAGGCCAATTTCAACGCCTTCTGGGACGCCCGCCGCAGCGTGCCCGCCGCGCGCGTCGGCGACGTCGCCCGCTATCTGCGCGCGCACGGGCCGCCGCCGGCGCCGCACCATCCCTATCGGCGTCCGCAGCGGGTGCGCACCCTTCTGGCCGACGTGGCCGATCCCCAGACCATGCGCATGCGCTTCGTCGATCCGGCGCTGGACGTGCGCGGCGTGCGCTTCCTCGCCGATCTGCCGGCAAAGCATCGGCGCGACGCGCCGGACGTCGCGGAGACGGCATCGGATCGTCCGACCGGCACCGGCACCGGCCTGCTCGACCTGATCGGCGGCGCGCAGCGGGAAATCCTGCTGCAAACGCCCTATCTCGTCCTGTCCAAGCCCGCCCAGCAGCTGTTCCGGACGCTGCACCAGCGGGACGATCCACCGCAGGTGCAGGTTTCGACCAACAGCCTGGCCTCGACCGACGCCTTCATCGCCTACGCGGTGTCGTACAAGTACAAGCGCCGCTACCTGCGCGATTTCGGCTTCATGATTCACGAATTCAAGCCGTTTCCAGCCGATGCGCCGTTCGAACTGGGCGCCACCGGCGCCGATCTGATGGGCGGGGACGACGCCACGGGAGACGTGCCGGACCCCGATTCGAACAACCCGACGGATGGCCGGACCGCCGTGACACGGCGGGAACGCAGGCTGTCCGCGCGTGGCCTGACGACCGAGCCGGGCAGTGAATCGGGGCGGCCCTCGCCGTTCGCTTCCTCGGGCGGGTTGCCGGTACGGCTGAAAAGCGCCGGGATGCGCATTGGCCTGCACGCCAAGTCGCTGGTGATCGACGAGCGCATCGGGGTGGTGGGAACCCACAATTTCGACCCGCGCGGCGAAGCCCTCAATACCGAAAGCGCGGTGGTGATCGACGACCCCGCCTTTGCTGAGGCGCTGGCGGACAGCATCCGCCGCGACATGGCGCCGGGCAACGCCTGGACGATTGCCCGCCGCGAACCGTCGCCGATCCTGCCGCGCATCGAATACCACCTGGCGCGGCTGTCCGAGCACATGCCGATCTTCGACCTGTGGCCGATGAAATACGCCACCAGCTACGACTACAGGATCGGGCCGGATTGCCCCGCGACCGGCCAGGCACAGGATCCGTTCGACCCCGATTTCCACCGTTGCAACCACCCGGCCGGCGATTTTCCCGAGGTCGATCTCGGCCTGAAGTGGCTGGGCGTGCGCCTGTTCACCGCCTTCGGTTCCGGACTGTCCCCGATCTTGTGAGCGCGCGATCCCCAAGGACGGGGGCTGGACGGCCGCGGAGTGCTGATTGACGGGCCGCGTCGACCCGCCTAGTCTGGGGGTTTGCAGCCGACCCATTCCACGGAACACGTTCATGCCGATCACCCTGACTTTCGAGCTCAACGACAAGGATCTCGAGCACTTCCACGCGGCAGCCGAGCGTTCGCGCAAGGCGGCCGAGGGCAAGAGCGGCGAGGAAATCGTCGCCGCCGCCACCAGCATTCTCGAAAAGGCCCAGAAGGCCGGAGTACCGGAGTTCATCCTGCATCGACTGCTGCGCCTGGACGACATGATCGCGATGGTGCGCGACCAGGGCTGGAGCATGCCCGAGGGCGATCGCAAGCGGGTCATCGACACCTTGACCTATTTCGCCGATCCCAACGACATCATTCCCGACGACGCCGGGCCGTTGGGCTTCTTCGACGATGCGGTGATGGTCGAACTGGCCGTCGCCCAGCTGTCCCACGAAATCGACGCCTACGACGAGTTCTGCGATTTCCGCGCGCGCGAAGCCAAGCGTCGCGGCGTGGATCCCAGCACGCTGGGTCGCGAGGCGTGGATGGACGGGCGCCGCGAAGAGCTGTTCGAGCGCATGCACGATCGCCGCGAGCGCGACGTCGGCATGGGCTACGGTCGCAGCAGCGGCTATGCCGACCGTCGCCAATCGTACGTGCGCGCCTGGCGTCCTGGCTCGTTCCGGGTCGGCTGACGCAGTCGTGACCGCCACGGCGTTCCGTTGGCCGGACGAGGCGACGGTCGAGCTGCTCAACGCGCGTTCGGCCGGCACCCTGATGGAAACCCTGGGCATCGTCTTCACCCAGCTGGGCGACGGCTATCTGCGCGCGACCATGCCGGTCGATGCCCGCACCCACCAGCCCTATGGGCTGCTCCACGGCGGCGCTTCGGTGGCTTTGGGCGAAACCCTGGGCAGCAGCGCCGGTGCGCTGATGGCCGGCCGCGATGCGGCGGTGGTCGGGCTGGAAATCAATGCCAATCACCTGCGCGCCGTGCGCAGCGGTACCGTCACCGGCACCACCCGGCCACTGCACCTTGGCCGCAGCACCCAGGTCTGGGAATACCAAATCGAGGACGAGGCGGGGAAGGCGGTGTGCGTCGGGCGGATCACCCTGGCGGTGCTGCCCAAGCCTCCCGCGTCGTCGCGGCCCTGATTTTAGTCTGACTGCTCCAGCGCAAGCGCCCACACTCCGGCCCATGAGCACGACGTCCCCCGCCGTCGAAACCCTGCTGCGCGGCCTGCGCCTTGGCTATCGGCTGCCGCTGTTGCTGCTGCATCTGCTGATCGGTCTGCCGATCACCCTGGTTCTGATCGCGCTGGGTCGCGGCGGACGGCTGTCGCACGCCGCCATCCGCTTCTGGGCGGGCGGGCTGACTCGGGTGTTCGGCCTGCGGGTGCGGCGCGAAGGAACGCCGCTTCCGGGCGGGATCCTGTTCGTCGCCAACCACGTCAGCTGGATGGACATCGTGGTGCTGCATTCGCAGCGGATGATGGGCTTCATCGCCAAATCCGAGATTCGCGGCTGGCCGCTGATCGGCTGGCTGGCGGCGCAGGGCGAAAGCATTTTCCTGCAGCGCGGCAATGGCGATTCGCTGGGGCAGGTCGTGGCCGAGATGGCGCAGCGGCTGCGCGCCGGTCGCGCGATTGGCGTGTTTCCGGAAGGCGGCACCCGCAGCGGCAAGGGCGAGATCGTGTTTCACGCCCGCATCTTCGCGGCGGCGGTGGAGGCGCAGGCGACGGTGCAGCCGGTGGCGGTGGCGTACGGGCCGAAGGCCAGCGCGCAGGCGGTGATGGCGTTTGCGCCACGCGAGCGCTTTCTCGGCAATTTCTTCCGCGTGCTCGGCGAACCGGCGCGCACGGTGCGGGTGGGTTTCCTCGAACCGATCCCGCCGGAGCAATTCGATGGCCGGCGGGGGATCGCCGACATGGCGCAGGCGCGGGTCAGCGCGGCGATGACGGCGGACTGAGGCTGCGCTTTGGTCGGCGCCGCCGGGCGTGTACGCTTCGCGTTGCAGCGATTCGACAGCACCTTCGGAGCACGCCATGCAGATCCACAGCCACAGCTTCCAGCACCGCCAACCGATTCCGCCCGAGTTCGCCCTCGGCGCCAGGGACGGCAAGGACGGGCTGGGCGGCAACCACAACCCGCACTTGTCCTGGGACGGGGTGCCGGATGGCACGCGCTCGTTCGCCCTGCTGTGCATCGACACCGACGCCCCCACCGACGGCGCGCTGGTGGCCGACGCGTCCACCCCGATTCCGGTGGCGCATCCGCGCGGCGATTTCGTGCACTGGGCGGTGGCCAACATCCCGGCTGCCGTGCGCGAGATTGCCGCCGGCAGCTGCAGCGACGGGCTGACCGTCCATGGCAAGCCTGCGGGCAAGGATGCCGGCGGGGAGCGCGGCCTGAACGACTACACCGGCTGGTTTGCCGGCGATGCCGCGATGGCCGGCCAGTACCACGGCTACGACGGCCCCTACCCGCCGCCGCACGACCTGCGCGTGCACCGCTACTTCTTCCGCCTGTTCGCGCTCGACTGCGATCGGCTGCCGCTGCCGGAGGCGTTCACCGCCGCCGACGTCCTACGCGCCATGCACGGCCACGTGCTGGACGAGGCCAGCCTGTACGGCACCTACAGCCTGAACGGCTGAGGCGCGGCCAGCCGCGTCGGCTACAGGATGTAGCGGCTCAGATCCGGGTCCTGCGCCAGCTCGCCCAAGTGGGCATCGACGTAGGCGCGATCGATGACCACGCTGCCGCCCTTGTCGGGGGCGTCGAAGCTCAGCGATTCCAGCAGCCGCTCCAGCACCGTGTGCAGGCGGCGCGCGCCGATGTTTTCCTGGCGTTCGTTGACGTGTGCGGCGATTTCGGCGAGGCGGTCGATGGCCTCGGGCGCAAACGCCAGTGTCACGCCTTCGGTCTGCATCAGCTCGACGTACTGTTTGGTCAGTGCGGCCTTGGGTTCGGTGAGGATGCGCACGAAGTCGTCCTTGCCCAGCGCACCCAGTTCCACCCGGATCGGGAAGCGGCCCTGCATCTCCGGGATCAGGTCACTGGGCTTGGCGAGGTGGAACGCGCCGGAGGCAATGAACAGGATGTGGTCGGTCTTCACCGCGCCGTATTTGGTGCTCACGGTGCTGCCTTCCACCAGCGGCAGCAGGTCGCGCTGCACGCCTTCGCGGCTGACATCCGCGCCCATGCCCTCGCTGCGCTTGGCGACCTTGTCGATCTCGTCGATGAAGACGATGCCGTGCTGCTCGCAGGCCTCGATCGCGGCCTCGCGCACGTCGTCCTCGTTGACCAGTCTGGCCGCCTCCTCTTCGACCAGCAGCGGGCGTGCGGCGCGGATGGTCATCGTCTTGCGGTGGGTCTTGCTGCCCGAGAGCTGCGAGAACATCTGCCGCAGCTGCTGGCCCATTTCCTCCATGCCCGGCGGCGCCATGATGTCGACGCCGACGTTCATCGCGAAGTCCAGCTCGATCTCGCGCTCGTCCAGCTCGCCGGCGCGCAGCTGCTTGCGCAGCTTCTGCCGGGTCGCCGATTCCTGCGAGGGCGGTTCGGCGGCGATGTCGATGGTGGTGGTGCTTGCCGGGTTGAAGCCGAAACCGGTCGGCGCCTCGCGGCGCGGCAGCAGGGCGTCGAGGATGCGCTCTTCGGCGCGCTCCTCGGCCTGGGTGCGCACCTTGGCCTTGGCTTGGCCGCGATAGAGCTTGACGGCGGTATCGGCGAGGTCGCGGATGATCTGCTCGACGTCCTTGCCGACATAGCCGACCTCGGTGAAGCGGGTCGCCTCCACCTTCACGAACGGTGCGTTGGCCAGCGTCGCCAGCCGGCGCGCGATCTCGGTCTTGCCGACGCCGGTGGGGCCGATCATCAGGATGTTCTTCGGCATCACCTCGTTGCGCAGTTCGGGCGCAAGCTGCGCGCGCCGCCAGCGGTTGCGCAGGGCGATGGCGACGGCGCGCTTGGCGGCCTGCTGGCCGACGATGTGGCGGTCGAGCTCGGCGACGATCTCGCGCGGGGTCATGGAGGAGGAGTCGGTCATGGTGGGTCCTTCGGCGAGCCGACCCGTCCGGGCTGGCCCATCAACAAAGCGAGTATCGGGGAGCGACTTGATGGGCCAGCCCGGACGGGTCGGCCCACGCGGGCTTCAAAGCTGCTCGACGACGATGTTCTGGTTGGTGTAGATGCAGATGCTGCCGGCGATCTTCAGCGCCTCGGTGGCGATCGTGCGGGCGTCCAGTTCGCTGTGCGCCAGCAGCGCGCGCGAGGCGGACAGCGCGTACATGCCGCCGGAACCGATCGCGATCAGGCCGTCTTCCGGTTCGATCACGTCGCCGGTGCCGGAGATCACCAGCGAGGTGTCGGCATCAGCCACGGCGAGCAGGGCTTCGAGCTTGCCGAAACGGCGCTCGGTGCGCCAATCCTTGGCCATCTCCACCGCCGCGCGGGCGAGCTGGCCGTGCTTTTCGAGCTTGGCCTCGAACAGTTCGAACAGGGTGAACGCGTCGGCGGCGGCACCGGCGAAGCCGGCCAGCACGCGGCCGTCCTTGCCCAGCCGGCGCACCTTGCGCGCATTGGCTTTCATCACCGTGTGGCCCAGCGTGACCTGGCCGTCGCCGGCAATGACCACCTGCCCGTTGCGGCGCACCGAACAGATCGTGGTGGCGTGGAAGACGTTGGGGTTCTGGCTGGGGTCCATCGGAATCTCCGTTGAATCTCCGATGTGGGGATGCGCTGCGGGATGTTCAAGCCGACACCCGCCGAGCCCATTGCGCTCCGCTCAGCGCCTGCGCTTCGCGCGCGGGTGGGCGGCGTCGTAGACCTTGGCCAGGTGCTGGAAATCCAGATGCGTGTAGATCTGGGTGGTGGCGATGTCGGCGTGGCCCAGCAGTTCCTGCACGCCGCGCAGGTCGCCGGAGGATTCCAGCACGTGGCTGGCGAAGCTGTGCCGCAGAAGGTGCGGGTGGATGCGCTTGAGCACGCCCTGGCGCAGCGCGAGCTGCTTGAAGCGCAGCTGGATCGCGCGCGCGCTGATCGGCTTGCCGGCGCGGCCGGGGAACACGAAGGCCGCGGCGTCCGCGCCGGATTCCTGCCGCCAGTCCTGCAGGGCGCGCCGCGCGTGCGAGCCCACCGGCACGATCCGCTGCTTGCTGCCCTTGCCGAGGACGCTGACCAGCCCCTGCTCGAAATCCAGGTCGCGCCAGCGCAGCGCACAGACTTCCGAGACGCGCAGACCGGAGGAATAGAACAGCTCCAGCATGGCGTGGTCGCGCCGGCCCAGCGGGGCGTCGGCGGCCACTTCGACCAGCTGCGACGCTTCGTCCACGTCGAGCACCTGCGGCAGCTTGCGCGGCGCCTTCGGCGCGCGCACGCCGTCGGTGGGGAGCGCCTGGATCAAACCCTGCTTGAGCAGCCAGCGGTACAGGCTGCGGCAGGCCGACAGGCGACGCTGCAGGGATTTGGGCGATAGCCCGCGCCGATGCTCGCGGGCGATGAAGGCGCGGATGTCGTCGCTGTGCAAATCCAGCAGATCGCGCTCCTGCGCGAAGTCGGCGAGTGCGGACAGATCGCGCCGGTAGGCATCCAGCGTGTGGGTGGAGTTCTGCCGCTCCACCGCAAGATGGTCGAGGAAGGCAACGACGTGCGACATGCGGCCTATCCTGCCACCGATCGTCCTCGGCTACTTCCCGTCGTACCGCTGCAGCGCCGCACGCAGGGAATCGCCCATCATCTGCAGGAACAGCGTGCCCATGCCGGGGAAGAATCGGTTGCCGTCGAAGCTGCCCACCGCGACCAGTCCGGTGCCGGCCAGGCTCAGCAGCGCCGAGCTTTGCACCTCTTCGGCACGCATGCCGTACAGCAGCGCGTTCTTGTCGGGGTGCAGCCGGCCGCAGACTGGCTCGCCGCTGTCCAGCAGCGCGCGGAAGCCGGCCAAGCGCGGGCTGTCGGCGGGGACGTGCTGGTACCAGTCGGCATCCTCCAGCCCGGGAATCTCCCGGAAGCCGACGATGCGCACGAGATCGCCCTGGAAATCCTCGGTCAAGGTGGCGGCCATCGCGCGCAGGGTGTCGGCGGCGCTGGTCTGTTTCATCAGCGCCAGCGCGAGCTGGTGGGTGCGCACGGCCAGCCGTTCGTTGTCCTGCGCGTTGGCGGCCAGCGTGTGCAGGCGGCGGCCGAGTTCGCGGTTCTTCTCGCGCAGGATTTCCAGCTGGTAGCTGGCCAGCGAGGCGGCCTGCCCGTTCTCGCGCGGCAGCACCAGCGACTGCGCCAGGTCCGGGAACTGCAGCAGGAAATCCGGATGCCGGCGCAGCCAGGCCGCCACCTGGGAGGCGCCGAGTTTTTCGGTGCCGTCATCGTGAATCATGCTCAAGGCCACTCTCCCTCGAAGACGAAGGCGGCCGGGCCGCCCATGAAGATGGTTCCGGAATCGGGCGACTGCCGGACATGCAGTTGGCCGCCGGGCAGTTCGACCGCCACGCCGGCGATGGTATTCACACGGCCGCGCCGGGCCAGCACCGCCGCGGCCGCGCAGGCGCCGCTGCCGCAGGCCAGGGTCTCGCCGGCGCCGCGCTCGTACACGCGCAGGCGGATGCGGTCGGGCGCAAGCACCTGCGCGAAGCCGACGTTGCAGGATTCGGGGAATGCCGCGCTGCGCTGGAGCAGCGCGCCGATGCCCGCCACGTCGGCGGCATCGACGTCCTCGACTTCCAGAACCGCATGCGGGTTGCCTATCGAGACCGCGCCGAAGCGCAGGGGGCGTCCGTCGACGTCGAGCGTGTATTCGTCCCGGGCGCGGCCGAGGCCGGCCAGCGGAATCTCGGGCGGTTCGAACCGCGGCACGCCCATATCGATGACGAAACCGCCTTCCGCTGCGCGTGCCACCGGATGCAGGCCGGCCGGACTTTCGATGCTGAAGTCCCCGGCGGCCGGCGCGCTGCCGTCGCGCACCAGCCAGGCCGCGATGCAGCGCGCGCCGTTCCCGCACTGGCCGGAAGGCGAACCGTCGGCGTTCCAGATGCGGTAGGACGCCACCGATGCGGCGCTGCGCGCAGGTTCGATTGTCAGGATCTGGTCGCAGCCAACGCCGAAGTGGCGGTCGGCGATCTGCGCGCACAGCGCCGGCGTAGGCGCAGGCGCGCCGTGGCGCAGGTCCAGCACGACGAAATCGTTGCCGGCGCCGTGCATCTTGGAAAAACGCATGGCCGGCTCAGGGCTGCGAATCGGGTGGGACGTCCGCCGCGGGCGCGGGTGCCGGCGCGGTCGCCGCATCGGGTTTGTCCGGCATCACCAGCGGCCCCTTGTTGCCGCAGGCGGAGAGCAGGACCAGCGCGAAGCCGGTCAGGACGATGCGATAAAAGACGCGTTTGCTCATGCCGGAAGTGTACCCGCGTCCCGCGCTTACGTCGCCCTCAGGACGCCGGTTCCGGCCGCAGCCACAGCCAGACCGCCGTCATGGCCATGATCGTTCCGGCGATGGCGGGCACCCACCACAGCGGCGAGAACACCAGCATTCCGACGAAGGAGGCGGCCATCATCGCCGTCGCCAGCCATTTCGAGCCGCGACGGACGGTGCCGTCGCGCTCCCATTCGATGATGGCCCGACCGAACTTCGGATGCGCCAGCAGCCAGCCGCGCAGCCGTTTCGAGCCTTTCGAGGCGGCGAACGCCGAGACCAGGATGAAGGGCACCGTGGGCATGATCGGCAGGAAGGCGCCGATGATGCCGAGGATCAGGCTGGTCCAGGCCAGCAATGCCCAGAGGTGACGGGTCATTTATTCCGAAACGCCAAGCTGCCACAGCAGGAACGCGTACATCTCGGCCTGCTCGCGGTAGCGGCGGAAGCGGCCGGACTTGCCGCCGTGGCCGGCGTCCATGTTGGTGCGGAATACCACCGGCGCGGTGCCGGTATTGAGGTCGCGCAGGCGCGCCACGTACTTGGCCGGTTCCCAGTACTGCACCTGCGAGTCCCACAGCCCGGTGCCGATGTACATCGCCGGATAGGTGGTGGCGTGCAGGTTGTCGTAGGGCGAATAGGACAGCATGTAGTCGTAGAACGCGCGCTGCTCCGGGTTGCCCCACTCGTCGTATTCGTTGGTGGTCAGCGGGATGGTCGGGTCCAGCATCGTCGTCACGACATCGACGAACGGCACCTGCGACAGGAGTACCCGGAACTTGTCCGGCGCCATGTTCGCCACCGCGCCCATCAGCAGCCCGCCGGCGCTGCCGCCGTGCGCGGCGACGCGATCCGGCGCGGCATAGCCTGCACCAACCAGAAAATCACGGACGTCGATGAAGTCGGTGAAGGTGTTGATCTTCTTCCGCAGCTTGCCGTCCTCGTACCAGCGCCGGCCCATCTCCTGTCCGCCGCGGATGTGGGCGATGGCATAGACCACGCCGCGGTCGAGCAGGCTCAGCGTGCTGATCGAAAATCCGGGGTCCATCGACAGCCCGTAGCTGCCGTAGCCATACAGCAGCAGCGGGGCGCGGCCGTTCTTTTCGAAGCCTCTGCGGTAGACCAGCGAAACCGGAATCCGGGTGCCGTCGCGCGCCGTTGCCCACAGGCGTTCGGTCGCGTAGTGGTCCGGGCGGAAGTCGCCCAGCACCGGCTGCTGTTTGAGCTGGCGGCGCTCGCCGGTGCGCGTGTTCCATTCGTAGACCGTGGCCGGCGTGGTCATCGAGGTGTAGCCGTAGCGCAGCCACTCGGTGCCGGGCTCGCTGTTGACGTCCAGCCCCATCGAATAGGCCGGCTCGTCGGCGTGGACGTGCTGCTCGCTGCCGTCGGCGCGCAGCAGGCGCACGCGCTCCAGCCCGCCGGAGCGCTCCGCGATCGCGGTGAAGGTGTCGAACAGTTCGAAATCCTCGATCAGCACGTCGTCGCGATGGCCCACCCATTCCCGCCAGTCGCTGCGCGTGGTCGCCGCGTCTGCGGCGGTCATCAGCTTGAAGTTGGTGGCGCCGTCGGCATTGGTGCGGATCACCCAGCGTCCGCCGAAATGGTCGGCGCCGTATTCGACGTCACGTTCGCGCACGGCCAGCACCTTGAATTCGCGCGGATCGGCGGCGGGCGCGTAGCGTCGTTCGTCGGACACCGTGCTGCTCATGGCGATGACGATGTAGCGCTCGTCGCGGGTGCGGTCGATGGACAGGTAGAAGTTGTCGTCCGGCTCCTCGTAGACGACGGGATCGTCCTTCGGGTCGGTGCCGAGCACGTGCTTTTTCACCCGCACGGTCAGCAGGGTTTCCGGATCGTTTTCGATGTAGAACAGGGTGCGGCTGTCGTCGGCCCAGACCAGATCATCGGAGACGCCGGGGATCGTTTCCGGGAAATCGGCGCCGGTGGCGAGATCGCGAAAGCGGATCGTGTATTGGCGGCGGCCGGTGTCGTCCTCGGCCCAGGCCAGGATCGCGTTGTCCGGCGAAACCTCGAAACCGCCGACGCTGCAGTAGTCCTTGCCGGCGGCAAGCCGGTTGACGTCCAGCAGCACCTGTTCGCCCGCGAAATCGCCCCGGTCGTTGGCCTGCAGGATTGACAATGCATCCACGTCCGGGCCGTCCTTGCGGCGGGCGTGGACCGGGTAATCCTTGCCGGTCTCGAAACGCGCGTAGTACCACCAGCCGCGCTCGCGGAACGGCACGCTGGCGTCATCCTGGCGGATGCGCGCCACGATTTCGTCGTAGAGGGCGTCCTGCAGCGGCTTGAGCGGCGCCAGCACGGCATCGGCATAGGCGTTTTCCGCCTGCAGGTAGCCGATCACCTCGGGGTTCTGGCGGCTGTCGTCGCGCAGCCAGTAGTACGGATCCGTGCGCTCGGCGCCGTGCGGCGCGCGCATCACGTGCGGGCGCTGGGCAGCGTTGGGCGGCAAGGGATTTGCGGGAAATGTCATCGGGCGGTCAACGTGGCAGAACAACACCCGAGATGGCGGCGATATCCATGGATTGCAATGCGCCGAGGCGGGACATGTCCTCTGCGAATATGGTGGCTTACGGTCGGATAAGGCGTCTCAGCCCTGGGGTGCCGCGATGACCCGTACGGCGGGGTTGACGGCCACTGGAACGATGCCCGCGTTGGCGGCGGCCTGACATTCGGCGGAGGCACGTGCCTCCTCCTGCAACTGCTCGTGGAAGCCAGCTGCGGAATTGCCGGCGAGCTTGAAGACCACATGAAAACGCATCTGGGATGACACCGGCCTTCCGGCAACGATTTCCGGATCAAAGTGGACGTTATGCAGCCATTGCTTCAGGTCCGGTTCGAACAACCGTGCCCGTGAAATGGCCAGCGGCTTTCCATCCTTGTGGAATGCCGCGTTTTCGAAGCGGCTGGAACGCACGTTGCCGTGGTCATCAAACTCCGCAACCACGTCCATCTCGGCTTCCACCCTGCCGATCATGGCGCTCACGGGATACCTGGGCCAAGGGGCGAAAGAGGATTTTCCCTGGAGCCGCGGCCCGTTTCCGCCGAAATTTGCTGCCAGCCGGAAGGCACCGTTTTCCGGCACCGCGCAGGCATTGACCCAGATGTAGGTCGTGGCTGGCTGCGGTTCGCCAGCCAAGGTGGCCGATTGGTACTGCCAGCTGCGCACGCGCTGCTCGATGAACGTCCGCACTTCGGCGGGCAGATCCTCCGGCATTACGACCCGTACCGGCTGGCCGGCGGCATCCACGTCGACCTGAACATTGGTCTGGAAGCGCACGACGTCCGTTGCCATACCCGCCTGTGCCCATCCGCCCAATAGCATCATCGAAAGGGCTGCCGCCATCGCATGTTTCATCCGATCGCTCCAATTTCCGGGAACGCGAGGATACCAGCCGTACGCCAGTGGTTTGCGGGATGCTTGAAGGCTGCAGGCTTCATTTTGCCAGCTTCCGCCACAGGAAGGTGTAGGCCAGCGCGCTCATGTGCGCGGCCTGGGCGTTGTCGGCCGCGCCGCCGTGGCCGCCTTCGATGTTTTCGTAATAGCGCACGTCCTTTCCGGCCGCTTCCATCTTCGCCATCATCTTGCGCGCGTGCGCCGGGTGGACGCGGTCGTCCTTGGTCGAGGTCAGGAACAAGGTCGGCGGATAGGTCCTCGCCGGGTCGAACAGGTGGTAGGGCGAGAAGGTGCGGATGAAATTCCAGTCGTCGGTGTCCGGGTTGCCGTATTCGGCCATCCACGAGGCGCCGGCCAGCAGGTGGCTGTAGCGCTTCATGTCCAGCAGCGGCACCTGCACCACGATGGCGCCGAATTTTTCCGGGTACTGGGTGAGCATGTTGCCCATCAGCAGCCCGCCGTTGCTGCCGCCCATCGCGCCCAGGTGCTGCGGCGAAGTGATTTTGCGCGCGACCAGGTCGTCGGCGATCGCGGCGAAGTCCTCGTAGGCCTTGTGGCGGTTGGCCTGCAGCGCGGCCTGGTGCCAGCGCGGGCCGTATTCGCCGCCGCCGCGGATGTTGGCCAGCACGAAGACGCCGCCCTTCTCCAGCCAGCCCTTGCCGATCGCGCCGCTGTAGGCCGGCGTCATCGAGATTTCGAAGCCGCCGTAGCCGTACAGCAACGTTGGCGCGGTGCCGTCGTAGGCCAGGTTCTTCGGGCGCACCAGGAAGTAGGGCACGCGGGTGCCGTCCTTCGATGTGGTGAAGTGCTGCTCGATCACGTCCTTCGAACCGTCGAAGAACGCCGGGTTGGACTTGAGCACCTCGGGGGCCTGGCCGATTTCGGCCAGCGACAGCGTGGTGGGGGTCAGGAAATCGGTGACGGTCATCCAGACCGCATTGCTCTCGTCGGGATCCACCGCGGAGACGCCCACGGTTCCGATGGCGGGCGCGCCGACAAAGGCTGAGCGCGTCCAGCCGTCCTTCCCCGGGGTCAGCACGGACAGGCGGTTCTTCACGTCCTCCATGACGTTCAGGACCAGATGGTCCTTGGTCATCGCGTAGCCGGCGAGCGAGGTCCGCTCGGTGGGCGTGAACAGCACGGTGATCTCGCGCTTGCCGGCCATGAAGTCGTCGAGCCTGGCGACCAGCAGGGAACCTGCGGGATAGGTGGTGCCGCCGACCGTCCAATCCTCGCGCGGTTCGAGGAACAGCCACTGGCGATATGGTTTCTTCTGCATCGAGTTCGGCACGTCGATCTTCGCCAGCGTGCCGTCAGGCCGCCGCAGGTACAGCTCGTCGTTGTAGAACGCCAGCGTGCGCGCCACCCAGTCGCGCTCGTAGCCCGGCGTCGGGTCGTGGCTGGCGGCGATGTACATGTCCTCCGGCCTGCCCTCGTACACCACTTTTGCCTCGGCCAGCGGCGTGCCGCGCTTCCACTCCTTGACGATGCGCGGATAGCCCGAAGCGGTCAGCGAGCCGGGACCGAAATCGGTGTAGACATAGACCGTGTTGTCGTCGATCCAGCCGAGGCCGCCCTTGGCCTCCGGACGGAAGAAGCCATTCGCCACGAACTGCTTGGTCGTCAGGTCGAACTCGCGCGTCACATCGGCGTCGGAACCGCCGGGCGACAGCGCGATCAGGCAGCGCTGGTATTTCGGTCGCAGGCAGTCGGCGCCGTGCCAGACCCACTGGGTGCCCTCGGCGGCGTTGAGCGCATCGAGGTCGAGCACGGTTTCCCAGCGCGGCTCGGGCTTGCGGTATTCCTCCAGCGTGGTGCGGCGCCAGACGCCGCGCGCGTGCTGCGCGTCCTTCCAGAAGTTGTAGTAGAAGTCGCCGATCTTCTCGACGCCGGGGATCTTGGCGTCGGAGTCCAGGATGGCGCGGATCTGCGCTTCCAGCGCCTTGAAGTCCGGCGTGCTGGCGATCTCGGCTTCGGTGCGCGCGTTTCGGGCGCGCACCCAGTCCAGCGAGCGTGCGCCTTCGACGTCTTCCAGCCAGGCGTAAGGATCGGCGTTGGGCGCCGTCTGCGCGACGACGGAACCTGCGATGGCAAGACCTGCGATCAGGCAGGCGCTGGACAGTTGGGACATGGCGGACTCCGTCGCAAAAACATCAAACGCGAACGCTAGCACGCGGGGACCGAACCGCGGATGTCCCGAAGGTCGGGATTCCAGATGAGTGGGGTCAGGCGCGTTTGACGTTGGGCTGCGACGCTGCGCCGCGCCGCGCGCGCCAGCGCCTTGCCTGCACGCCGCGGCGTCGCGGCAAGGCCAGCGCAAGCTCGGGCCTCGGCAGGCGCAGCAGGCTCAGCCAGGCCGCCAGCGGCATGCCGACCAGCCACAGCGGCAGCCAGCCGATCCATGTGCTGCTGCCGCGGGCGGCCGGGATCAGGATCACGAGGGTTGCGCCGAGCAGGACGCATTGGCGCAGGAACAATTCAAGCGGGCGGCGGGACATGGCGGCGCTCCTGAAGTCGGGAAACCAGCCTGCCGCGTCGGCGTCGCACGGGTTGAGACGGGTGGTCGATCACGGAGAAATCGATCGGCAGCAGGGCCCGCAGATGCGACTCCACGGATCGCCGGCCGGCTCAGAACCCCGCCGCGTCGAGCGCCTTTTCCGCCTCGCGGCGGCCGATCTCGATCAGCTCGGCGGCGCGCCAGAATTCGTAGAACTGGCAGGCGTCGCGCGGGATGCGGATCAGCAACTCCGGCGGCTCCAGCGCCAGCTGCACGCGGGCAATGCGCTCCTGCATGGTATCCAGCGCGCGCGACATCACCGCCATCATGCCGAAATGATGCGCGGGAACGGCATCCTCCTCCTCGTCATCGCCGCCGAAATGGCGCTCCACCCAGCGGCCGATGAGGCCGGGCGCGGACTTGCCGTCCTCGGCCTCCAGCTCGCGCACCGGATCGTCGGCCTGCGCCTGCGGCCGCGAGTGGATGTCGACGGCGACGACGCGGTGCGGACCGGTGAGCCGGGTGGCGGTGATCGGCAGCGGCGCCAGCAGACCGCCGTCGACCAGCTCGAGGTCGCCGATCACCATCGGGGTGAAGATGCCCGGAATGGCGAACGAGGCGCGCAGCGCGTCCCACAGGTCGCCGCGGCGCAGCCAGACCTCGCGCTGGTGGAGGATGTCGACGGCGACCGCGGTGAAGTCGATCGGCAGGTCCTCGATCCGCGGCGAACCGATCACCTCGCGCAGCGTCTTCACCAGCCGGTTGCCGGTGAACATCGCCGGGCGACCGAAGCCGGGGTCGAGCAGGCGCAGCATCTGGGCGCGGGAGGTGGTCAGCATCCAGTGCGTCAGGACTTCCAGCATGCCGGCCGCGCAGGCGCCGCCGACCAGCGCGCCGCAGGAGGTGCCGGCGATGGCCTTGATCTGCAGGCCGCGCTCCTGCAGCACCTCGATCACGCCGATCTGCGCCAGCCCGCGCGCGCCGCCGGCGCCCAGTGCCAGCACGACTTCGGGTGATTGACCGGGCGCGGTCGTGTCCGTCATGGGGCGTCTTCGTAATTGCTGATCGCCAGCTGCAGCAGCGTGCGCAGCTGCAGGCGCAGCGCCTTGGGCTCGACCAGTTCGGCATCGGCACCGTAGTGCAGCACGTCCATCAGCAGCTCGCGCGGGATCGAATAGGGGACTTTGAGTTCGTAGCGTCCGTCGGGCAGGAAATGGCCCTGCTGCTGCGAATGCCAGTGCTCCTCGGCCACCCAGCGCGCGGCCTTGGCGGAAAAGCGAATGGTCGCCCAGCCCTTGGGCGTGCCGGAGAAAATGCCGTAGCTGGAGGCAAGATGGGCGTTGAGCTCGGCAGCGTCGAGGTCGCGCGCCGGGGCATCGAGAGGCTTGGGCGCAGTGATCCGGTCCACCGAGAAACTGCGCAGCGCATCGCGGTCGTCGTCCCAGGCGTCGAGGTACCAGTTGTCCCGGTAATGCGTCAGCCGCTGCGGGCTGACCGTGCGCCGAGTGTCCGAGTCGGTGGTGCGGGCGCGGTAATCGAAGCTGAGCTTGTGACGTTCCAGCACCGCCGAGGCGACCAGCCGGAACACGTGCTCGTCGAGCCGGCGGGTGCGGTGCGGGATGACCCGGATCCGCTCCAGCGGCCAGCGCTTGCCGCCCGAGTGTTCGTCGAGCAACTTGTCGATGCGCTGCTGCAGCGGCGCCAGCACTTCCGAGAGCATGCCGCCGCCGCTGCGTGCCAGCAATTGCTGGGCGGCGACCAGCGCGTGCAGTTCTTCCGAACTGAGCCACAGTCCCGGCAGTTCGAAGCGTTCGGCCTCGGTCCGGTCGTAGCTGAAGCCGGCGTCGCCGTCGCCGACGACCGGCGCCATCAGGCCGTCGCGCAGGAAGGCAAGGTCGCGATACACCGTGGCGCGCGAGCAGTTCAATTCGTCCTGCAGGCGGGCAACCGTCACCGGCCGGCGCGCGGCCTGGAGCGTGCGGTGCAACGCGATAATGCGCTCATAACGGTCCATCGTGCGATTATGCGTCAGCGGCAGGGGGCTGTGGCGAGGCCGGCGCGCCCGCCGACCGTTGAAGTGGCGCCATCCCGGCGGCACCAACGCCGCCGTTCGGATCGGGGACCCGCAGACCACATGCAATGGCAGGCTTGGGCAACGCTCGCGATCATCGCCGCGGCAGTGGTGGCGTTCGCGAGCGAGAAAATCCGCATCGACATGGTGGCGCTGGTGGTGCTGGCGCTGCTGGTGGCGCTGGGGATCATCAACATCGACGAGGCGCTCAGCGGGTTCTCCAACGAAGCCACGGTGACGGTGGCGGCGATGTTCGCGCTCAGCCTGGGCATCGAGCGCTCCGGCGCGCTGGAACCGCTGGGGGAGATGCTTTCGCGCATCCGCAAGCCCTGGCTGCTCACCCTGGCCTTGATGGTGGCGATCGCGCCGATGGGCGCGTTCGTGAAGAACATCGCGCTGGTGGCCACCTTCCTGCCGCTGGCGCTGCGGGTCTGCTCACGATCGGGCACCTCGCCGGCGCAGGTGCTGATGCCGATGGCGTTCGCCGCGCAGATGGGCGGGGTGAGCACCCTGATCGGCACCTCGTCCAACCTGCTGACCAACAGCCTGGCGCAGAAGAACGGGCTGGCGGGCTTTGGCGTGTTCGAGTTCACCAAGCTGGGCGCCATCCTGGCGGTGGTGGGCATTGCCTACCTGATGCTGGTCGGGCGCCGGTTGCTGCCGAAGCGGGCGGACAGCCTGCTGGGCGCGGACGGCGACGATGAAAGCATCGGGAAATACGTCACGGAATTGCGCGTCACCGCCGCTTCCCCGCTGCGCGGCACCACGATCGCCGAGTCCAGGATCATCGAACTGCACGGGGTGTTCCCGCTGGAGCTGTTGCGCGGCAACGAAAAAATGTGGTCGCCGCGATTCCAGAAGCTGGAGCGCCACGACGTGCTGCTGGTGCGCGGGGACTGGGAGAAGATCGAGGCCTTCCGCCAGAACATGAAGCTGGAGTATCCGCGCGAGCCGCGCTACACCGGCCCGGACGATCGTCCGCACGTTCTCGTGGAGCTGATGATCGCGCCGGCCAGCGCCGCGGAGAGCCGCCATCTGTCCGACCTCGACCTGGGCTGGCGCTATGACGGCGGGGTGCTGGCCATCCATCGCCGCGGCCATTTCCTGCACGATTCGCTGGGCGATGTGGAACTGGCCGTGGGCGACGTCCTGCTGCTGCTGACCGAAGAGGACCGGCTGCCGGTGCTGCGGGCGGACGACCGCTTCATCGTGCTCGGCCAGCGCGCCAGTCGCCGGCGCCAGTCCTGGCGCAAGGCCTGGCTGGCGGTGGGCACCATGGTGGCGGTCGTCGTGGCCTCCGGCCTGCACTGGATGCCGATTCCCGCCGCGGCCATCTGCGGCGCGGTCGCAATGGCGGCCTTCGGCTGTTTCGGGCACAAGGACGTGTATGAGGCGATGGACTGGAAGATCATCGTCCTGCTTGGAGCGATCCTGCCGCTGGGGATCGCGATCGAAAAGACCGGGGTGGCGCACGAGGTGGTCACGGCGAGCATGCAGCTCCTCGGCGATCACGGCCCGCTGGCGGCCCTGCTTCTGGTGTACCTGCTGACCGCGCTGCTGACCGAGCTCATGGGCCACAACCCGTCGGTTGTGCTGATGGTGGGCATCGCCATCTCGGTGGCGCAGTCGGTGCACGCCGATCCGCGCCCGTTCGTCGTGGCAGTTGCATTCGCCGCCGCCACCTCGTTCGCGACGCCGGTCGGATATCCCACCAACACCATGGTCTATTACGCGGGCGGCTACCGCTTCACCGACTTCATGAAGGTGGGAATCCCCCTGATCGCGATCTTCTGTGCGATCTCGATGTGGTTGATCCCCCAGTTCTGGCCGTTCCATCCCTGAGGCAGCTCCGGTTTCAGGGGCGCAGTCCTGGACCGCAGGCGGCGACGCACACCCTGAAAACGGTCTAGAATCACGGTGTTTTCATCCGTTTGGCTGTCCGACCGATGTCGTTCGTCCTGATGCTGGCGCTGGTTGCGCCGCCGGCCTTCAACGCCTTGCCGCCCGAGCCGCTGCTGCAGCCGGAGCTGGTGCAGCGGCTGGTCGATCCGCCGCGCTGTCTGCAGGCCAGCTGCCTGAGCGGCGAATGGGCGGAAGACGCGCGGCCGAGGATTCCGGCCGGCCAACTGCGCGTCGATGGCAGCGCCCTGCCGGGCGGCGGCGGTCGACTGCGGTTGCCGGAGGGGCGGCAGGATTGGGTCAAGGCGCAGGGCAGCAACGCGCGGGTGGGCCTGCAGTACGGCACCCGGAGGGGGAAGACCGGGCAGACCAGCGTGAGCCTGACGATGGAACCGGCCTACCGCCTGCAGGGCGGCGTCGATGACGGCATCGAAGGCACCGGGCCGGTACTGCGCGGGCAGATCGCGTGGAGCCATGCCCTGGGCGACCACGCCCAGGTCTCGCAAACCGCGCGTCTGGAGGCCGGCCAGGGACGCGCCTATCTGCGCAACAGCCTGTCCTTGAACTGGCAGCTGCACCCGCAGTGGTCGCTGGGTACGGGCGTGGACACCCGCCACGACAGCGCCGTTTCCTCGCGCAACCAGACCGACATGACGGTGAAGTTGCGTTATCTGTTCTGAAGCTGTACCTCAGGCTTCGATCAGCGTGCGCGCGCCTTGGGCAAGCAAGGCCTCGGCCACGACGATCCCCAGCGCTTCCGGTTCGCGGGCGGGGCCGTCGGCCTGCGCCCGCACGCAGTGGCCGTCGGCCACCGAGCCAACCAGGCCCTGAAGGCGCAAGGCCTCGCCGGCCAGCGTCGCCAGCGCCGCGACGGGCACGTGGCAGCTCCCGTGCAGGTGCCGGTTCATCGCCCGTTCCGCCTCCACGCAGCTGCGGGTGGGCGCGTGGTCCAGCGTCGCGCACAGGGCGCGGGTTTGTGCGTCGTCGTCGCGACATTCGATCGCGATCGCGCCCTGCGCCGGCGCCGGGAGCCATCCGGGTGCGTCCAGTCGCGCGCGGATGCGCGTTTCGAAACCGAGCCGCTGCAATCCGGCACAAGCCAGCACGATGGCGTCGTAGTCGCCGGCATCGAGCTTGGCCAGCCGGGTGTCGACGTTGCCGCGCAGATCGCGGATCTCGAGATCGGGACGCCACGCGCGCAGCTGCGCCTGTCGCCGCAGCGACGAGGTGCCGACGCGGGCGCCTGGCGGCAGCGCAGCGAGGGTGTTGAAGCGGTTGCTGACGAAGGCATCGGCGGCATCGCCGCGCACCAGGATTGCCGGCAACGCAAACCCCGGCTCCAGCTCCATCGGCACATCCTTGAGCGAATGCACGGCGCAGTCGGCCTCGCCGCGCTGCATCGCAAGCTCAAGCTCCTTCAGGAACAGGCCCTTGCCGCCGATGGCCGCCAGCGAGCGGTCGAGGATTTCATCGCCGCGCGTGCTCAGCGGCACCAGTTCGACCTGCAACCCCGGGTGTGCAACGCGCAGACGGTCGGCCACGTGTTCGGTCTGCCACAAGGCGAGTTGGCTTTTGCGGGTGGCGATGCGCAGCGTGGTCATGCCGGCATTATCGCTTGCCTTGCATGAAGACGGCTGGGCACATGGCGATGGCGCAACCGCAAGGAAATCATTGCAGGAAGCACAGCGGCAACCGCAGTACCCCGAAGGCAGTCCATCCCGGCCTCAGTGAGTCGCCGCGCAGACTCCGCGTCCGGCTGCGATGCGCGGCCGCGCGCATCCATGGCGCGCTGGACCCCCTGAGGCCGGGATGGACTGCTGCGGGAGTTCTTGCGATGCGCAATGCGGCTTCAGTATGTCTGAGCCGTGCAGCGTCCCGAAGCCGGCAGGCCGTCATCGAAGACTACAAATGCTTCAGCATCTCGCGCAGCTGGGTCAGGCAGCGGCGGCTGATTTCCAAGGGCGTCGCGACATCGCGCAGCACCGCGTGCACCGTCCCTTCGGGCGAGCGCCGCAGTTCCATGATGTCCTCGCGCGCCACTAGGCAGTTGCGATGGATGCGCACGAAGCGATCCGGGAACTCCGTTTCCAGCGACTTCAGCGATTCCTCGATCAGGTCCTCGCCGCGCGCGTGGTGGACGACGACGTATTTCTCGTCGGCCTGGAGATAGCGGATGTCCTCGATCGGAATCAACCGCAGGCTGCCGCGCAGGCGCGCCGAGAGATGGGTTCTGGCGTTCGGCACCGGCGCCGCGCCGGCGCCGCGCCCGCGCCCGCGCCCGGCAAGATAGGTGCGGGCCTTGTCCAGCGCGGCCTTGAGGCGTTCGGCGCGCACCGGTTTGACGAGGTAGTCGATCGCCTGCGCCTCGAACGCCGACAGCGCGTGGGCGTCGTAGGCGGTGCAGAACACCACCGCCGGGGGAGGATCCAGCGCGGCCAGCCGGCGGGCGGTTTCCAGCCCGTCGATCCCGGGCATGGCGATGTCCAGCAGCACCAGATCGGCCGGGTCGTCCCCGCTGGCGTCCAGCGCCGCCACGCCGTCGCCCGCCTCGCCGACGACTTCGACGCCTTCCTGCGCATCCAGCAGGGCGCGCAGGCGCGCGCGCGCCAGCGGTTCGTCATCGACGATCAGGACGCGCAACGGCGCTGCATCCATCGCTTGGCCTCCCCGCCTTCGAAACGGCATCTGCCTGCGATGGTAGCCGGTGAAGGCGGTCACCGCACTGCGCTGGCATCACCCCATTGGCGCAGCAAAGCGTGCGCCGATCCAGTCGCCCAGTTGCGCGATCTCCTCGGCGCAGACCTGGTGCTGCATCGGGTAGTGCTGCCACTGCACCTGGAAGCCGAGCGCCTGCATGGCCTTGGCGCTGGCGTCGCCTGCGGCGATCGGTACCACCGGATCGAAGCTGCCGTGGGCCATGAACAGCGGCTGCGCGGTGGCGGCCGGCTGCAGCCGCTGCCTTGCGCGTTCTGGCGACAGCGGCAGGTAGGTGGACAGCGCGATCAGTCCGGCCAGCGGCTGCGCGCGGGCGATGCCGGCGGCCAGCGTCACCGCACCGCCCTGCGAGAAGCCGGCCAGCAGCACGCGCTGCGGCGGAATCCCGCGCGTGCCCTCGCGTTCGATCAGGGCTTCGACCTGCGCCACAGACGCATCGACGCCGTCCAGATCGGCGCGATGGGCCAGATCGCCGGGGTCGAACGAGCGGATGTCGTACCACGCCCGCATCCGCGCCCCGCCGTTGATCGTCACCGCGCGCGCCGGCGCGTGCGGGAACACGAAGCGCAGCGCCGGCCAGTCGCGGCGCACCAGTTCCGGCACGATCGGCGCGAAGTCGTGGCCGTCCGCCCCGAGCCCGTGCAGCCACAGTACGCACCACTGCGGATCAGGGCCGGTTTCGTGTTCGACGGTGTCCAGCAAAGTGGGCGCGTTGTTCATCCGGACATTCTAACGGCGGTCGATGCGGCGGCATGCGGCTGATTGATTCCGGAATGGCGCCGACGCAATTCCGGAACCTGAGGCTGGCGGGCATACTCGGGCCATGGACGCCGTTTCCCAATCGCCCGCGGTCGGCCGTTTCGTCGGCATCGTTCCCGACCTGCTGACTGCCGCGTTCTGTGCCGCCCTCTGGGTGTCGCCGTTCATGTTCGGCGTGGACGCCGTGAAGGGCGTGATCCTGGCGATGATCCTCGAATTCATCCTCATCCACGCCACGGCGTTCCTGATGTCCATCGCCTTCGCAACGGACCGCACCCGCGCCGGCCGGATCGTTTCCTCGCTGTCGCTGACCGCGTTCTACCTCCTTCTCGTAGCGTCGTTTTCGGCGCTCTTCCGGTCCTGGTGGCCGATCGTGGTGTTCCTGTGGCTGTCGGTATCGAAGATCGCCTGGGTCCTCTCCGACCCCCGCGAGCGCGAAGCCGAGCGCAGCCGCCAGTCCGACGCCTGGATGTTCTCGGTCGCCGCCTACATCGTCACGGTCGTCGCCGGAGTCGTCCTGCCCCTGCCTGCCCTTGGGCTGACACCCGAGGCGGTTGCCCGCCTCGGGTTGCCCGGGACAGGGCAGTGGATCGAGCATCCGCAGGCGGCGCTGTTCTCGATGGCGCTCTATTACCTGGCCAGCGCCTGGTACAAGTGGAACTCGGACACCCGGGGAATCGTGAACCTGATCCGGTCCTCGCGCTCCGGTGGGTGAGCCGGGCGCACGCACCGAAACGGAATCCGTGGCGTGCGTCGCGGAAACGATCGAGTGAATCAGGGCTCAACGCATTCGGTCGTCGTCGCCAAGATCGCGGCGCCAGAGCAGCAGGGCTGCCAGCAGGAAGACGAGGCTCCAGAAAGCGTGTGTCAGCCGCCGGCAGGTACGGACGAACGGCAGCCGGTATGTATTGCCGTGGTTTGGCATCGCCATGTTCATGGCCGGTCCTGAACGATCGGCCGGGTGCGAAGCGGGGAGAGAGGCGTCATGCGCGCAGCCTGCGCCCGGCCCGGTAAGGCTGGCTCAGCCGAATCTCAGGCGTTCGTTAATATGGTCTGGTTCAAGCTGTCGCATCCGGTATCCGCGTTGCCCATGCCCAACGGCCTTCTTCCCGCATTGCGCGTACTACTGGTCGAAGACCAGCGCGATATCGCGGCGAACATCTGGGATTTCCTCGAACGCCGCGGCTACGAGATGGATCACTGCGCCGACGGCGTGTCAGGGCTGGCGCGTGCGCTGCACGGGGACTTCGATGCGATCATCCTCGACCTCGGTCTGCCGCGCCTGGATGGGCTGGATCTTTGTCGCCGCCTGCGCGAAGCCGGACGGGGCGTTCCGGTGTTGATGCTGACGGCGCGTGACACGCTGGAGGACAAGCTGCGCGGCTTTGCCGAAGGCGCCGACGATTATCTGGTCAAACCCTTCGCGCTTGCGGAACTGGACGCGCGCTTGCGCGCACTGTGCCGACGCCGGCAACCGGCGGACGCTTCTTGCAGCCATGCCGGGCTGTCCTTTGATGCGCGCACGCTGACGGCACAGCGTGAAGGCCGGCGAATCCCGCTCACCCGGCTGCAGGGCGCACTTCTTGGCGCATTGCTGCAGCAGGCGCCTCGAATCGTCACCCACGCGAGCTTGATCGAGACCGCCTGGGGCGAAGGCGGCGCCGATATCGCGGCTTTGCAGAACCAGATCTACGAGTTGCGCGGCCTGATCGACAAGCCGTTTGCCTCGGCACTGCTGCAATCGGTGCGCGGCGTCGGATATCGGCTGGTGTCGACGGAATGAGCCGCCCTTTTCCGCTGCGACTGCGTTTCGCACTGCTGGCCATGCTGCTGGGACTGGCGCTGTCCGTGCTGGCATCGCTGGCGCTGATGGCGGCTGCGGAAGAGTACGAAAGCATCGTTTCCGACGAAATTCTGCGCGGCCAGGCCGACGATTACGCGCGTGAACTGTCCGCCGGCATGCCCGCTGCTCTGCCGCAGACCCGGCGGCTGCGCGGCTACCGCATCGACGACCCGGCCCTGCCGCGCGCCTATGCGGCGCTTCCGCCCGGAATGAACGAGGATCCTGCCGACGAGGACACCCATATCGGCGTGTTCGACACCGCCGTGGGTCGGCTGGTGCTCGTCATCGATCTGGGCGATATCGAGGCATCGGAGCGTCGCCTGCACGCCTGGATGTTGCTGGTGACCGTGCTCGGCACCATGCTGTCGGGCTGGCTGGGCTGGCTGTTGGCCGGACCCGCGCTCAAGCCGGTGCGCGCGCTTGCCGAATGCGTCGAGGCGCTGCCGGTGCAACCGCAGGCCACCGCGCTGGCCACCGGCGTCAGCCGCGACGATCTCGGAAGACTGGCGCGGGCCATCGACGGCTACCAGGCGCGGCTGGTGGATGCCGATGCCGGCGAGCAGGCGTTTCTCGCCGATGCCAGCCATGAACTGCGCACTCCGCTGGCGGTGGTGCAAGGGGCGCTGGAAGTCCTGCAGGACGATGCCTCCGCGTCGGCGGCGCAGCAGGCGCGGCTGGCGCGGATCGAGCGCGGTGTCGGCGAGATGCGCCGGTTGCTCGAGGCGATGCTGGCGGCGGCGCGACGCAAGCCGCTGCAACTCGAAGCCATCCCCGTACGACAGCTGCTGGAGGACGTCGCGGACATGGCACTGTCCGATAGATCCGCGGGCACGATCACCTTGGACGGCGATGGCACGCTGCAAACGGATCCGCGCGAAGCCGTGCTGTTGCTGGCGGGGCTGGCGCGGGGATTGCTGCGGCAGAGCGCTGGCGGCCACCTGCATCTGGGGCTTGAAACCGGGATGATCCACATGCGGCTGGTTGCCGAAGGCAGCCCCGCCGCTGCTTCCACCAGCCTGCGTGCGGATACCGGCACCGGTTCGGCGCTGCTGGATCGCCTGGCCGCGCGGCTTGGCTGGAAGGTTCGGTTCGATTCACCGCATCGGGTATCGGTAGACACCCGAGTGGAAGGATGCACTCCATGAACACAGCGGCAATGCCGGTTTCGGGAGGCCACATGACGGGAAGCTGGTTTTTCTGGGCGCTGCTGTCTGCGGTGTTCGCGGCGCTGACCGCGATCTTCGCCAAGGTCGGACTGGTCGGTGTGAATTCCGACTATGCAACCCTGATCCGCACTGCGATGATCCTGGTCGTGCTGGGTGCGTTCGTCGCGGCTACCGGGAAGTGGAGCGATCCGACGGCCTTGTCGTGGCGCGTCTGGCTGTTTCTCGGCCTGTCTGCGCTGGCCACCGGCGTGTCCTGGGTCTGCTATTTTCGCGCGCTGCAGATCGGCGATGCCTCGCAGGTTGCGGCGGTGGACAAGGCCAGTGTCCTGCTGGTCGCGGTGTTTGCGGTGCTGCTGCTGGGCGAACGCCCCGCGCCGCGCGACTGGCTCGGGATCGCGCTGGTCGCCGCCGGGGTGATGGTGCTGGCGTTTCGCCGCTGAAGTCGTCGTGGCCGTCCGAGCTGCAAGACCGCCGCTGGAGCGCAGCAGCGTGATGCCCCCGTTCACGGTCTCGATTCCGCCCGTCACGCTGGAACCGTTGAGCTGCACGCCGCCGTTGACGGTCTCGATATGTCCGCCAATCCGGCTGCCGGAACCGACTTCGATCCGGCCACAACACTTCCAAAAGTGAAATGAGCCTGTAACGACCGGATTTGTGGTCAGGCGGCGGCAGTTTTGTGGATCAGGGCGAAGACGCCCAGGTCAAGTCTTCAGGCAAGCGCTCAATCGCGGCGCGTCGCTTTTGGCACGGGGCTTGATTAGCACGTCCAGCATGGCGATGTTCCAGGTGGTGCGGTAGACGACGGTCGCGAAAACCGCAGGCTCCTGGGGGTCCAGGTAATGGACGGAGCTCGAACGCTTGCGTCCATGCCCCTGCGACTCCCAGTCGATCGATTCGGCGAACACCGCCGCGCCCTCGGCCACGGCGGTCATCGGGTTGACCTCAAGCGACGGCTCGATCCCGAGCGCGGACGCCACCCTGTCGCGCAGCGGCTTGTAGTGCGCCGGCCCGCCGATGAATACCATCCGCTCGACGTCGCCGGGCTGCAGGCCGGCCTTGTCCAGAGCCTCGCGCGCGGCGGCGATCGACTCGTCGAGCTTCGGCGCGATCAGCGCGTCGTAGCGGGCGCGCTCCAAGGGAATGTCGAGAAAGACCTCGGCCCCGGCACGGTCGCGGACGCCCAGCTCGGTTTCCGACAGGCTGATCAGCGTGTCGTCGCGCTGGGACAGCTCGATCTTGGCCTTCTCCGCCGCCCAGGTCGCCATCCGCAGCAGCGGCCGGTAGCTTGGGTCGGCGGCGAAATCGGCGGGCAGATCGAAGTGTTCCAGCAGCCACGGCTGGACCACCTGGTCGAACAGGGCAAGGTCGAAATCGCGCCCGCCGCACATGGCGATGCCGCCGTGGGCCAGCAGGTTCACGTGGCCCGCGATGCTTTCCGCGATGGCGATATCCAGGGTGCCGCCGCCGATGTCTTACACCACGAAGGCGCCGTCGCTGTGGCGCTGCTGCATCACGCTCATCACCGCGGACACGGGTTCCTGCATCAGCGCGACCCGGCCGATCTCCGCACTGGCGGCCGCGGCCAGCGTCGCGTCCTTCTGCATCTGGTTGAGCGCGGCCGGTACGGTGATCACGGTGCCGGTGTCGCCCCTGGTGCGCACCTCCTCGGGCAGGTAGCCGAACAGGGTGCGCAGCACTTCCGCCGAACAGTCCTCCGGCGACAGGGTCAGGTTCACGGCGGGCAACTGCACCGGCGTGGCGGTGCCCATCAGCCGCTTGAACAGGACCGCGGCGCTGTCGGGGTTGCGCGCCGCGTTGTTGTAGGCGCGCGCGCCGACGTACTTGTTGCCGCGACGGTCGTAGAAGATCGCCGAGGGCGTGACATCGTACTGGTCGGGGCTCTAGTACAGCCGGACGGACGCGCCGTCCCAGGAGGCGATGGCGCTGTTGGTCGTGCCCAGGTCGATTCCGATGAAGTTCACGGCGACAGCATTCTCCACAGCAAAACCGTGCCCGCACGACGCAAGCCGGTGGGTCCCATGATGACCGGTTCGAGCATCTGGTCCACCGCCAACGCCTCATCCGGCCCGAAATCGCCGAGGTTCAGCGCCGACACCGCCATCCAGGGGTCGTACGGCTGGCCCTCGACGTCGACCAGATGCAACCCGTTGGCCGCCAGACCGTCCTCGATCTTCTTCTGGAAAGAACGCAATTGGCCGAGATAGCGGCCGGACTCCCCCGCATCCAGCTTGCCGGCCACGCGCGCAAACAGGCGCGAGAAGCGCCAGCTTTCCACCGCCATGTCGATCAGCGAACGCTCCAGCGTTTCCAGATTCGCGTCCTGCTCGATCATGGCGCCCTCGGCATCGTCGTGCGTCGAATAGAACCGGATTCTATCGGCGCGGCGGGCGAGAAGAACGCAGACGCAGATCCGGCGCCTGTTCCGCTGCGGATCAGTGCGTCACCGGCTTCGGGTGGGCAACCCGGGCCGCCGGGTCGATCACGAGGGTCACTTCGCGTTCGAACAGCAGCCGTCCCTCGACCGTGGCATTGGCTTCGATCGTGACCTTGGGAGGCTTGGATCGGTTGAACCATCCGTGCGGCTTGCGCACGATCAGATCGCCGCGCACCACGCTGCCGCTGCCGATGCGCAGATCGCCATTGACCGTCTCCAGACTGCCGCCGACGCTGGAGCGAAGCAGCGTGATGCCCCCGTTCACGGTCTCGATTCCGCCCGTCACGCTGGAACCGTTGAGCTGCACGCCGCCGTTGACGGTTTCGATATGTCCGCCTATCCGGCTTCCGGAACCGACTTCGATCCGGCCATTGACGGTTTCCAGCCCGCCGCTGGCCGTCACCCGCGACCCGAGGGCGATGGCGCCGTTGACGACCTCGGCGCTCTTGAAGCTGGCGCCGTCGTCCACCCGGATGGCGCCATTGACCGATTCCAGCTCGCCCGCACGGGCCCCTGCCGGAACGTGGATGGCGCGATTGACGGTGGACAGATCGCCCAGTGGCGCCGCGGTTGCCGGAGCTGCCTGCGTGAAGCCCCAGGCGGGCGCGAGGGCGCCCGTGGCTAGGGCAAGACCGATGAGCCAACTACGCATGGACAACCTCCTCGGCAACGACGGCCGCAAGGGCTGCGGGCGTTTGCGCTGCGAGTGCCAGTGTGCGGTTCCGCCACGCACCGATCAATCCGGAGCAGCCCGCTTTCGTCGCAGCATGCGTGGTTTCGTCGGACGGGGCTTTCAAGTCCCGGGCGCCGGGCCTGCACGCCAGGCCGAGAGCCAGCTGCAGAAAACGCTGCACTTGTCATGGACACGCCGGTCTGCTGGTGTCTGTCCTTCGTCGAATGATTTCAGAGGTCACCTGCCGCACGTCCGCAAAGCGCTGTCTTCGGAACGCAGTGGCGCCGACGGCAGACAAGCCCGACAATGCGCCTGATGGACGACGACGGGCAAGCGACCACTCTGACCGCCGCATCGTGGCTCGCAGCAGCACCTGCCGCACGCGTGCAGGCGTTCCAGGAGGCCTATGCTTCCGCCTATGCCGAACTCAAGCGGCTGGCGCGCTCGCAGCTGCGGCGGATGGGGCGCTGGTCGGAAACGACGGTGTTGGTCAACGAGACCTTCCTCAAGCTGTGCGCCGGCAACTCCCCCGCGCCCAGCGAGCGCGGGCACCTGATGGCGCTGGCGGCCTGCGCGATGCGCCAGGTGCTGGTGGGTATGGCACGCCACGCCAACGCCGGCAAGCGCTCCGGGATTCACGTCACCCTGGACGAATACCACCAGGACGCCACGCGTTCCGCCGAGGAAGTCCTCGCGCTCGACGCCGCGCTGGAACGGCTGTCGAGCATCGACCTGCGCGGCGCACAGATGGTGGAGTTGCGCTATTTCGGCGGCTATACCGAAGAAGAGACCGCGACCATCCTCGGCATCAGCGACCGCACCTTGCGCCGCGACTGGCGGCGCGTTCGCGCCTTCCTGCAGGCCGAGTTGGACGCCGCAGATGGCGTCTGAGCAGAGCGCGCGCGCGTTCGCGCTGTTCGATGTGCTGGTCGAACTCCCGCAGGAAGAACGCGATGCCCGGATGCAAGCACTGCGCCGGGACGACCCTGCCCTATGCGCTGAAGTCGAGCGCCTGCTGGCGGCCGACAGCCGTTGCGAGAATTCCGACGACGCCCGCGACCGGCTGGCGCAGTGGGCAAGCCACCTGCTTCCGGACAACGCGCAGGCTCCACCGCTTGAGTCCGGGCAGATGCTCGGCCCGTGGCTGCTGCTGGCGCCGCTGGGCCAGGGCGGCATGGGCACGGTCTGGCTGGGCGAACGCGAAGGCGACGGCTTCCGCCAGCGCGTCGCGATCAAGCGGGTCGGCGCCGGCGTGGATACCCCCGCCGCGCGCGAACGCTTCCTGCGCGAACGCGGCATCCTCGCCCAGCTCGACCATCCCAACATCGCCGGTCTGATCGACGGCGGCGTCAGCGCGGACGGACAGCCCTACTTCGCGATGGCCTACGTCGAAGGCCAGCGCATCGACCGCTGGTGCGACGGCAGGCAGCTGGATGCGCGCGCGCGGGTCACGCTGTTCCTGCAGGTGCTCGATGCGGTGCAGTACGCGCACCGGCACATGGTCATCCACCGCGACCTGAAGCCCGACAACGTGCTGGTGGACGGCGACGGGCGCGTCCACCTGCTGGATTTCGGCATTGCCAAGCTGCTGGAGGAGGGCGTCGGGCTGGACGCCACCCGCGAACTGGTGATGACGCCGCAGTACGCGGCGCCGGAGCAGCTGCAGGGCAAGCCGGCCACGGCCGCCACCGACATCTATCAGCTCGGCCTGATGCTGCACGCGCTGCTGGTCGGCGGCCATCCCTTCGGCGTCACCGCCGACATGCCGATGGCCAGCCTGCTGCGCACCCTGGACGATGCGCCGCGCAGCCTGCGGCAAGCGGCGCGCACCCTCGTCGACGACGAACTGGCGCGGCGCGGCGGCAACCGCAAACGCCTGCTGCGCAGCGTGTCCGGCGACCTGTCGGCGATCGTGGCCACCTGCCTTGCGCAGGCGCCGGAACAACGGTATCCCAGCGCCGACGCGCTGGCGCAGGACCTGCGCCGCTGGCTCGACGGCCAGCCGGTGACGGTGCGCAGCGCCTCGCGCGGCTATCGCCTGCGCTGGTTTGCGCGCCGCTACCGCTGGGCGCTGGCCGCGGTGCTCGGCATCATCGTGGCGCTGGTGGTCGGGCTGGGCCTGGCCGTGCAGCAGATGCGCGAAGCACGGATGCAGGCGCAGCGCTCGGAGCAACTGAAGAACCTCGTGATGTCGGTGTTCCGCGAGCAGGACCCGCTGGAGCGCGGCAGCAATGCCCGTTCGCCCGCACAGGTGGTCGCCGACGGCATCCGCGGCCTCACCCCGCAGCAGTTGTCCGATCCGGCGCTGCGCGGGGATCTGCTGAACGACCTCGGCGAAATCCAGGGCAGCCTCGGCGATTTCGGTGGCAGCCAGCGCACCCTGCAAGACGCGCTGCAGACGCGCACGCGCCTGTACGGAGAGGCCAACCCGCAGGTCCTGAACACCGAGCGCAAGCTGGCCCAGCTTGCCTATGCGATGGGCAACCACGCGGAAGCCCGGCGCCGCGCCGAGCATGTCCTGGCGATCGCCGCTCGTCTTGGCCAGCCTCATGCGGCGAACGCTGCCCGCGCGCAGCTGGTGCTGGCGCTGGCCAGTGCCGGCGATGGCGAGCAGGCGCAGGCGCTGGCGCTCGTGGACCAGGCCATCGACGATCTGCGCCGTTCGCTGGGCGCCAGCCACCCGGAAACCACCACCGCAATGTACCGGCGCGCGGAGCTGCTGATGCAGCTGCGTCGCGACGATGAAGCCATCGCAACGCTGCGCGATGTCATCACTGCCATCGAGCGCCAGTACGGCAAGGATTCGGCGCGCCTGACGCAGCCGTTGATTGCGCTGGGCAGCGCATTGCGGCAGGCGCAGCACGACCCCGAGGCCGACGTCATTTACGCCCGGGCCGTCGCGCTGGCGCAACGGCATTTCCCGGGCCGCAGCCCGCTGCTGGCCCTGTCGCTGTCCCGCTACGGCGCGCTCAAGATGCAGCGGGGCCAGCTTGCGCAGGCGCAGGCGCTGCTGGATCGCGCCGAACGCGCCCTGCCCGAAAACGCCGAAAAAGAACGGGTGCAGCTGCTGTTCAACCGTGGCCAGCTTGAACTGCAACTCGCCAAGCCCGACCCAGCGGAAGCGGATCTGCGCCAGGCGCTTGCGCTGCGGCGCAAGATCTCCGGCGACGGCAACGGCGTCACCTGGTACTACGCCAGCGAATGGGGCCGCGCGCTGGCGGCGCAGGGCAAGCTGGCCCAGGCAGAGCAGGTGCAGCGCGACGCGCTGGCCGAAACCCTGGTGCAGCGCAAACAGCCGGACGCCGCCGTCGCCCTGCTGCAGCGTTCGCTGGCGCTGACGGCCAGCAAGTATCCGTCCACCCACCTCGTTTACCAGGAACGCCAGGCCCTGCTGGAACGGGCGCGACAAGCTGCCGCCCGCTGAGCCGCCGGTGTCCGCTTTGGCCGCCGTCTTGCCTAGACTCAACGGATAGTCCCGCCAACCGGAGGTTCCCATGCCCACCTGCATCCACTGCAACGGAACGCTGGAACCCGGCTACCTGCTCGATCGCGACGGCCGTTATCGCCCCCGGCAGCAGCGCTGGGTTGCCGGTGTGGTGGATGATTCGGTCCTGGGCGCACTGTTCCAGCGTTCGGCGATGCAGAACATCGGCGACACGCTGCCGGTGACGACATACCGCTGCACCACCTGCGGCTGGCTGGACTCCTTCGCCCGACCCGCCGATTGACCGTTTCATCTTCGACTCCAGCGCAGAACTTCCATGGACGACTCCAACCTCGGCCTCATCATCACCGCGATCTCACTGTTGACCTCGCTGCTGCCGCTGCTGATCGTCCCGCTCGTGATCGGCTTCGTGCTGTACCGGCTCAAGCGCGGATTCGGCCTGCCGACATCCCCGTTCGGCGGCAAGCTGGCCCGGCTGGCGACGTTCGCGTTGCCGGTCATCCTGCTGCCGATCTGCCTGTTTTGCGGCCTGATGGTGGCCGTCATTGGCGGCGTCACCTATCCACCCACCGTCGAAGTCGCCGCGCCCTGGGTTTGCGACGGACCGATTCAGCTGGATACCCGGAACTATTCCTACAAGCCCGGTCAGCACGGCACCAGCATGACCTACACCTGTGCCGAAGCGCAGGGCGCGCAGCACGATGTCACGCTGCGACTGCTGGGCGCGGCCACGCTGCTGTATTCGGCCATCCTGTATGCCCTGGCACTGGTGTTGCTGCTGGCCGTGCGCCTGCTGTTTCGTTTCGGAGCCGCGCGTTCCGCGCCCACGGACACCAGCGGGCGTCCCGCAACGGTCAGCGGCGGCAACGATTCGGGCATCGCCAACCTTCTTGGCAACATGATGCCGGAAGCACGCACAAACGCCGCGCTGCGGGATTTCCTGCAGGGTGCGCCCAACCGCAGCACCACGACGATCAACGTCAACGGCCAGCCGGTCAGCGCCGATTCCAGCCAGGAGCTCCTCGGCGCGGTGGCCACCCTGCTCAAGAACGCGGGGCCCGGGCAGGTGCAGGTAAGTTCCTCGACCCACGTTGTCGAAGGCGACGCTGCGGCACGCCTGCTGCGGCTGGTGGAACTGCACCGCAGCGGCGCGCTCACCGATGCCGAATTCGAGGCAAAGAAGGCCAGGATCCTGCGCGAGTTGTAGTCAGTCCCGGCCCCAGTCCAGACGTTCATGCCCGGTCGTAAGTCCGGCAGGGCAAGCCAGACGCTCTGCCCCCCATCGAATCGCCTGCGAACGCGCTGCGGCACGTCCGCCCGCACGCCCCGTGTCAGGCATCACAGCGATCCACCTTGACCAGGCGGATCGTGTTGGACGGCACCTTGAAACAGCGCGTGATCCGCGCGGTTGCGCACATCGGCCCACCCGTGAAGACCGCCTTCAGCGAGTCCTCGTTCCCCTCCAGCGTGTAGGTGCCCTGCTGGGTTGCCCGGCCCTCGGGATTGCGGAACAGCGAGCTGAAGGTACCCCCGTGCTCGCTGGTCGGCGTGTGCTCGATCGTGGCTTGGCCGCCGCAGCCGGTCACCGTGAACGGCCGGGTGATGTCGCACACCACGGGGGCCTCGCGCACCCCTCCCGGGCACTGCAGGTACTCCATGCGATAGGCGTGCTGCGGCGCCTGCGGCGGCAGCGCTGCGACACCCCCACACAGTGGACGGGTGTCTTCGCTGCCGGGCGGTGGCGGCTCGTCAAGGCAATCCTGTGGCTGCGTTGCGTCCGTCGGATTTACCGTGTGGGCCACGGGTGCGGGTTCATCGGCGGACGCCACGGCAGGCGTTGCCTCCACCGCGGCCGGCGCCTCCGCCGATCCCGGCGCCTGCGAGGTACGGGAGCAGGCCGCCAAGGCCAGCAGGACCACGATCAAGGTCAAACGCGGTGCATTCAACATGGCGCATGAATTCTGGGTGGTTCCATGCAATCAGCGGAAATTCCGGCCGGAACCGGCCACGCCCAGGCGCCAGGCGCGCACCTGGGCGTGAACCGTGTGGGGGTTACCAGCTGAAACCCGCGCCCGCCGCGATGCTGGACTCGCCGCCGGAAATGGACCCGCCCAGCGAAACACTGGCGTTCGGCCGGACCAGGTGCTGGTACTGGATCGCCATGGCCGAACGGCCGTTCTGCACGCCGACGCCGACGCCGACGCGGTTGGCACCCGGAAGCCCCGCGGTATTGAGCGCCGCAGCGGACAGGGCGCTGCCCATCGCACCCACGCGGTCGATCCGGCGGTCGGTCTGGGCAAAGCGGATATCCACCTGCTGCTTGTACTGGGTGAAGGTGTCGTTCCACGTGGCGAAGCGCTGGTCGGTGTAGGTGTTGGCCGCCGTCAGCGTCTGCGCTGACTTGGTGTCGGTATAGCTGTTCGCGCTGGCCAGCGTGGCCGCGTCGCCGGCCTGCATCTGGCCGACGTTGGCGGCGTCATGCGCGTCCACGCCGTCGGCGACGTTGCCGATGGTGGTGCCGCTGGCACCATCGAGGGTGACGCTGGAATGGCTGGGATCGTCGTACTGCACGCCGCCGCTGTTAACCGTCATCCAGCCGTCGATGGCGGCCAGAGCCGCGCCCACGCTGTGGTAGTCCGTGCCCTGGATGGTGAACGTCGGCGCGGTGAACGCGCCGCCCAGGATGGCCGCACCGCCGCCCATCCAGCCCACCAGCGCGTTCAGCTGGTTCACGTTGGCGGCATCCCAGCCGTTGAGGCCTTCGGCGACGTGGATCAGGCGCACGTTGCGGTCGCTGCCATACGGGTTGCCGCTGTTATCCAGATCACCCGTCGCGTGGCCGAAGGACACTACGTCGTCCTCGTTGGCCACGGCCAGATAGCCGAGCGCCGTGCTTTGATCGCCGCGTGCAGCAGAGCTGGACCCAAACGCACTGCTGTGGCTTCCACTGGCGACATTCGAGTAGCCAAACGCGCTGCTGCTGCCTCCACTGGCCGTATTCCCCGCGCCAAACGCGCTGTCGTAGCTCAGGCTGGCGGTATTGTTGAAGCCAAACGCGCTGCTGTAGTACCCGCTGGCGGTACTCGAGTAGCCAAATGCGCTGCTTCTGTTTCCACTGGCGGTGTTGCGGTAGCCAAACGCGCTGCTGTTGTCTCCGCTGGCGTTGTTGCCTGAACCAAATGCGCTGCTGAAGTACCCGCTGGCATGATTCCCCTCGCCAAATGCATTGCTGTCCCATCCGCTTGCGTTGTTTTGCCAGCCAAAAGCTGACGCATAGATATCGCAAGTGGCGTTCTCTCCGCCCGCGTTTTCCTGACCCTGGTCGGTGCTGCCGGCCTTGGGCGTGCCGTCGGGGTTGATGCAACCCGGCTCGGCCGCCATGGCGGGCAGCGACAGCGCCGCCAGCAGCGCCAGGGTGAGCAGGGCAAGTGCCGGCTTTGCGCGCCGGGTGGAAGCAAATGACATCGACATGACCGTTTCTCCGTGAGTGGTGTGGGCAGCGCGTGCCGCGTGCCTATCCCCGTACACACCAAAATTCGGAAAAACCGGACATCGCCCCGTCCGCGCCTCCGTTCCCGGGGTTTCGACCCCGGCGGGAGAGCTGTCTTTGTGGGAGCAACTGTCTTTGTGGGAGCGGGCCCTGCCCGCGACACCCTGCCGCTTGTCGCGAGCAGGGCGCGCTCCTGCAAATGCAAGGGCGCTCGCGCCTGCTTACTGGCGCACGATCCGCGCGCCCTTCAGGCGGGCGGTGCCGCCTTCGCTGTCGGTCCACACCAGCCAGGCCATGCCGTCGCCGGCCAGCAGTTTCGGGTAGCCGCTGGCCATGCCGCGCGCGCCCAGCCGGGCCACTTCGATCAGCTGCAGGCGCTTCGACAGGTCGGGCGCGTAGCGCGCCAGCATCAGGGTCTGGCCCTGTGCCGTTTCGCGCAGCCAGGCGACCCACGCCTGCTGGCCGTCGAGGGCTACGCCCACGCGCCCGAGTACGGTCTGGCCCGGGTCCAGATCCACCGGCGCGGCGAAGGTGTCGCCAGCATCGGCGCTATGGGCGACCTGCAGCAGCGGCTTGCCGTCGCGTTCGCTGTACCAGGCAACGACAACGGTGTTGCCGCTGGCGGCCAGCGCCGGACCGGCCACCGGGCAGGCGGCGATCTTCCAGCCGTCTTCATGGACGCGGTGGGGCGTTGTCCATTTGCCGTTTTCGAAGCGCAGCGTCGCGATGTCGCGCACGTTCTCCGCGCTGCGTGCGCGGTAGGCCAGCAGCGGGCCGCGCGTGGTCATGGCAACCGCGATCTGGCAGCAGTCGCAGCTGTGCGGATCGAGCACGGTGTCCGCGCCGCGACGCAGGTCCATGTCGAAGCCGTTGACGCGCAGCTGGGTGCTTTTGGAGTCGCCCTGCGCGTCGTGGTGCATCCCGGCCATGCCCGGCATGTCCGCCATCGCGTGATCGGCATGACCGTCCGCGCGCTCGGCATGCTCGGCATGCTCGGCATGCTCGCCCGCGCCGGAGCCGTCCGTCGTCTGTCCGCCCGCCGACAGGTCGCGTCCGTCCAGCCAGGCGATGCCGATCCGGTCCGCACCCTCCGGCCACAGCGCGGCAAAGCCGTGTTCCGCCGACGCCGCATCGTCGTTCACCCGGGTCATCTGCGCCCAGGTCATGCCGCCGTCGCGCGAACGCGCCAGGGTCATGTCCGCGTCGTGGGTGCCGGACTGCACCGGCCGCGTCTGCAGCCACTGCGCCCACAGCGCGCCGTCGGAGGTGGCCAGCAGGTGCGGGATGCTGACGCCGCTGGCGGCCAGCGTGTTGCCGATCGCGATCGTGCGCGGCTGGCTCTGCCAGCCGTCCTGTTCGGTGTAGGAGGAGAACTGCAGCACGTTGCGGCGGCCTTCGCGGCGGTTGATCCAGCTCAGCAGGATGCGACCGTCCGGCGCGCGCACCAGGTCCGGCGCCAGCGAGCCGGCTTCCGCCGGCAGCACCCATACCTGTGCCTTGAAATCACCGCTGGCAGGCGCGGGCGGTGCCTTGTGCCCGCAGGCGGACAGCGCCGCGGTGGCGAGGGCGAGCGCGGCAAGGGTTTTCGGATTCATGGGGGATCGATTTCGTGGTGCCGGGCCCGCCATTGTCGCCCGAATCCGCGTCCACGGCATGTGCAGGCGACGCGCGTACCGGGTCAGGCCGCGCGTTCGCGCCGGGCGCGCTCCAGATGCACCAGCAGCAGCGAGACCGCCGCCGACGTGACGCCGGGAATGCGCTGCGCCTGGCCCACGGTCTGCGGGCATACGCGCTGGAATTTCTGCAGCACTTCGGCGGACAGGCCGCGCACGCTGGCGTAGTCGAAATCCGCCGGGATCGCGGTGGTCTCGTGGCGCTGCTGGCGCGCGATTTCCTCGCGCTGGCGGTCGAGATAGCCAGCGTATTTGGTTTCGATCTCCACCTGCTCGGCGACCCTGGCATCGTCCACCGCCGGGCCGAAGCCGGGCACTGCCATCAGCCGCACGTAGTCCAGCTCCGGTCGCCGCAGCAGGTCCAGCGCGCTGTTCTCGCGGCTCAGTTCGAGGTCAAGCGTGGCGGCCAGCGCCGCGCCCAGCGCGTTGTTCGGCGCCGCCCACAGCGCCGCCAGCCGCGCGGTTTCGGCTTCGACCGCATCGCGCTTGCGGCTGAAGACGTCCCAGCGCGCGTCTTCGATCAGGCCCAGTTCGCGCCCGATCGGCGTCAGCCGTGCGTCGGCGTTGTCCTCGCGCAGCTGCAGCCGGTATTCGGCGCGGCTGGTGAACATCCGGTACGGCTCGGAGGTGCCGTGGGTGATGAGGTCGTCGACCAGCACGCCCAGATAGGCCTGGTCGCGGCGCAGGCTCCAGCCGTCCTTGCCGTGGGCGAAGCGGGCGGCGTTGCTGCCGGCCAGCAGCCCCTGCGCGGCGGCTTCCTCGTAGCCGGTGGTGCCGTTGATCTGCCCGGCAAAGAAGAGGCCGGAAACCGCCTTGGTCTCCAGCGTGGCCTTCAGCCCGCGCGGGTCGAAGAAGTCGTACTCGATCGCGTAGCCGGGGCGGGTGATGTGGGCGTTCTCGAAGCCGACCACGCTGCGCACCAGCTCCAGCTGCACGTCGAACGGCAGCGAAGTGGAAATCCCGTTGGGGTAGATCTCGGCGACGGCGAGCCCTTCCGGTTCGACGAACACCTGGTGGCTGTCCTTGTCGGCAAAGCGCACCACCTTGTCCTCGATCGACGGGCAGTAGCGCGGGCCGATGCCCTCGATCTGGCCGGAATACAGCGGGCTGCGGTGCAGCGCGGCGCGGATGATGGCGTGGGTTTGTTCGGTGGTGCGGGTGATCCAGCAGTGCACCTGCGGCGGCTGGTCGGCGTGGCGGCCGAGGAAGGAGAACACCGGGCGCGGGTCGTCGCCGGGCTGCACGGTCATCTTCGAATAGTCCAGCGTGCGCCCGTCGATGCGCGGCGGGGTGCCGGTCTTCAGCCGCGCCACGGCAAAGCGCCCCTCGCGCAGGGCGTGCGCCAGCGCGGTGGACGGCGGTTCGCCCATGCGCCCGGCGGCGTACTGGGTCTGGCCGATGTGGATCTTGCCGGCGAGGAAGGTGCCGGCGGTCAGCACCACCGCCGGCGCTTCGAAGCGCAGCCCGGTCCGGGTGACGGCGCCGCGCACGGCGTCGCCCTCGATCACCAGATCGTCGACCGCCGCCTGGAACACGGCGAGGTTGTCCTGCGCCTCCACCGCACGGCGGATGAAGGCGCGGTACAGCGCGCGGTCGGCCTGGGCGCGGGTGGCGCGCACCGCCGGTCCCTTGCTGGCGTTGAGGGTGCGCCACTGGATGCCGGCGGCATCGGCGGCGCGGGCCATGACGCCACCCAGCGCATCGATCTCGCGCACTAGGTGGCCCTTGCCGATCCCGCCGATGGCCGGGTTGCAGCTCATCGCACCCACGGTCTCGATCGAATGCGTGAGCAGCAGCGTGCGCGCGCCGCTGCGCGCCGAGGCGAGCGCGGCTTCGGTGCCGGCGTGCCCACCTCCGATCACAATCACATCGAATTGGAAAAAGTTGGTACTCATCTTTGGATCTTCGTGCCGGCACCGTCGGTGACTAGGCTCGCACGTCCTGTGCTCGCCAAGTCACCCCGCCCTCGGCTCCTGCCTCGGGCGCTCGCCTCGGCGCGAAGCTGCGCTTCGCAAGCGCCTCGGTCTCGCCCGGCATGGCCGCCGCCGATCACGATCACGTCGTAGCGATGGAATGGGTTGCTCATCACTTTGAATTCGCGATGCGGGTCACTGTTTGGAAACGATGGAGCGTCGAGCGCGATTTTCGCGCAAAGTTGGCACGCTTTCTGCACCTGTTCTGGCAGCGCTCGACGTGGCACGCCGCAAGGCGATGGTCGGACTGAACAGGGGCCGATCCTGCGCACGCCGGGAAAGCGACGAGGGCCGGTTGTCGGGGGACAGCCGGCCCTCTTTTTGTCTTGACTGCCCGCAGCGCAAGGCGCGGCGGTGAGTGCCGGTGCCCGCAGGACGTGCGGAACAGGGGGGATCCGGGAAGTCCCGCCAGGCACCGGCGCGGTTAGATTACATCTTTGGGTGCCGATGTGACGCCGTTCGTCAGGTTTTCGACAAGCTGCGGTTCAGACTGTGACGTGGGTCTGGTTTCTGCGGATTTGCGCGGCCGGATGCCCTTGGAGCAGCGTCCAACGGCCTGTTCCGGACATTGTCCGGGCCGTCATACCGGAAGCCGCAGACGGTATCGCGCTAGCATTTCCCGATGGCCCGTTATTCCGGAATTCCTCTCGATCCTGACGTCGTGCTTGCCGCCGCCGCGCGGCTGTCTTCGCTGGCGCACGTCACGCCGATCCTGGCGTCGTCGACCCTCGATGCCGAGGCCGGCGCCCGGCTGCACTTCAAGGCCGAGCACCTGCAGCGCGGCGGCGCGTTCAAGTTCCGCGGCGCCTGCAATGCGGTGTTCGCGCTCTCCGACGCGGACGCGCCGCGCGGGGTCGTCACCCATTCCTCCGGCAACCACGGTGCGGCGCTGGCGCTGGCGGCGCGCCTGCGCGGGATTCCCTGCCACGTGGTGGTGCCGGACGGCGCGGTGGCGGCCAAGGTCGAGGCCATCGCCCGGCAAGGCGCCGTGCTGCATCGCTGCGCGCCGACGATGGCCGCGCGCGAGGCCGGCTGCGCGACGGTGCAGGCGCAAACCGGCGCCATCGTCGTCCACCCCTACACCCACCCGGACGTGATCGCCGGACAAGGCACCGCCGCTCTGGAACTGCTGACCGCACGCCCCGAACTCGACGCGCTGGTGGTGCCGCTGGGCGGCGGCGGACTGGGCGCGGGCAGCGTTCTGGCGATCGCCGCCTTGCGGTCGCGCTGCCGGCTATACCTGGCCGAACCGTCCGGCGCCGCCGACGGCGCCCGCGCGTTCGCTGCCGGCCGCCTTGAGCCCGACATGGTTCCGGACACCGTCTGCGACGGACTGCGCGGCACCCTTGGCGCGATCAATTTCGAGATCCTGCGCCAACATCAGGCGCAGGTCCTGACGGTGGACGACGCCGACACGCTCCATGCGTTGCGATGGGTCTGGACGCGCATGAAGCAGCTGGTGGAACCGTCTTCGGCCACCGTGCTGGCCGCCGTGCTGGCGCACCGCGAGCTGTTCGCCGGCCAGCGCGTTGGCTTGATCCTGTCCGGCGGCAACGTCGATCTGGCGAGCGTGGCGCGGTTGGGATGAGTCCGGACAGGCGCCGGACCCGGCGCTTCCTCAGGGCCTGAGCGTGTCCTCGAACAGCGCGTGGATGCGGCGGTATTCGTCCAGCCAGCTGTCGGGATGGACGAATCCGTGGCGTTCCAGCGGGTAGGGCGCGATCGACCAGTGGTCCTTGTGCAGTTCGATCAGGCGCTGGGTGAGCAGCACCGAATCGCGGAAGAACACGTTGTCGTCGATCATGCCGTGGGCGATCAGCAGGTGGTCCTGCAGGCCGTCGGCGAATTCGATCGGCGACGAGCGCCGGTAGGCTTCGGGATCGAGTTCGGGGTCGTTGAGGATGTTCGAGGTGTACTCGTGGTTGTACTGCATCCAGTCGCTGACCGGGCGCAGCGCGGCGCCGGCCTTGAACACGCCCGGCGCCTGGAACAGCGCGGTGAGCGTCATGAACCCGCCGTAGCTGCCGCCGTAGATGCCGGCGCGATCGCGGTCGCCCTGATGGGTTTCGACCAGCCAGTCGAGGCCGTCCCGGTAGTCCTCCAACTCGGGCTTGCCCATCCAGCGGTAGATCGCGGTGCGCCAGTCGCGGCCATAACCCTGGCTGGCGCGATAGTCGAGGTCCAGGACGATGTAGCCCTCGTTGACCAGCAGGTTGTGGAACATCTGCTCGCGGAAATAATCCGGCCAGCGCATGTCGGCGTTCTGCAGGTAGCCGGCGCCGTGCACGAACATCACGATCGGGTATTTGCGGCCCGGCGCCATCGTTGTCGGTCCGTAATACTTGCCCCAGATCGCGCCGGCGCCGTGCCTGCTCGGCACCTGCACGTACTGTGGCTGGATCCACGGCAGTGCGCGAAACGCGTCGCTGCGCGTATCGGTGAGCTGGCGCGCCGGCCCGCCCTGCGCATCGAGCACCGAGATCTGCGGCGGAAGGTAGGCGGCCGAATGCCGCACCAGCAGCTTGCCGCCGTCCGGCGACAGCGAGAAATCCTCGGCGCCGTCCAGCGCCGTCAGCTCGCGCACCGCGCCGCCGGCGGAGGGCACCGCGCACACCTCGTAGTCGATCGGCGCCGCGCGGTTGCACAGGAAGTAGAAACTTGTTCCGTCGCGCGAGACCGCGACCTGCGAGGTTTCCCAGCGCCCGTCGGTCAGCTGGCTGCGCTGCGTGCCGCGCAGCGTGTACAGGTGCGACCAGCCGCTTTCCTCGCTCAGGTACCACAGCGTGCGGCCGTCCGGCAGCCAGCCGAAATCGTTGAAGCTCCAGTTGATCCAGGCGTCGTCGTGCAGGCGGTGGCGCGGCTGCAGCGCGGCATTGGCCAGATCGACCGTGGCCAGCCAGCGGTCCTTGTTGTCCACGGCGCGCAGCATGACGGCGACGCTGCCGCCGTCGTCGCTCCACTGCGGCGCCGGAACGTCGTCGCCGGTGCCGACCTGCAGCGGACGGTTGCCCTTGAGCGCGTCCTTGCCGGCAGCGCGGCGCAAGGCGGCCAGGGGGTCGTCCTTGATGCCGGGCAGGGCGTCGAACTTGAGTTCGCGCACCTTGCCGGTGGCGACCTCGGCCAGCCACAGCCGATGCGGCAGCGGGTCGTTGCGTCCGACCAGCGTGCGTGCGTCCTCGGATTCACCGTAGCCGGATTCGGCGACGGGCACCGGCATCTTGTCGACGCGCCCTGCTTCCGCGCCCTTGGCCCGTGTCGTCACCAGCAGCCAGCGGCCGTCCGGCGACAGCGCCGAATCGACGATCTCCACGTCCTTGCCCAGGTGGATCGGCGCCGGCGGCCGGGTTGGATCGGTGCGCCGCCAGTCGTCCATCTGCGCGCGGGTGGCCTCGCGCTGCGCCTTGATCTGCGCCAGCGTGCGCTGCAGGCGCAGCTGGTGATCGCGCAGGGCGTCGGCGGGGGGCGTCGCGTCCGGGGCGTCGTCGGCGCGCGGCTGGGCGGCGACCGCCACGATCCGCCCGTCCCATCGGTACCAGTCCACGCCCGTGCGCCAGATCAGACCGCCGCTGCGGTTCCACTGCAGGCGGCTCGCGGACGCGTTCTCGCGGGTGAGTTGGGTCAGCGTCCCGCTGCGCAGGTCGCGCACGAACACGTTGCCGTTGCGGACGAAGGCGCTGCGCGCGCCACCTGTCTCGACCACGCTGGCCGTGTCCATGTCCACGCGTCCGGCGTCGTCCACCAGCGCCGGCGCGCTGCCGTCGATGCCGACCCGCCAGATGTCGCGCAGGTTCGAGCCTTTGCGCTTGAGCGTGTAGTAGGCCGATTGGCCGTCCCAGCGCCACCACATGGATTCCACTGGCGGACCGATCCAGTCCGGGTCGGCCATCGCCTGCTCCAGCGTGATTCCCGGAAGGGCCGGATCGGCCGCGCGTGCGGCCGGCAGGGCGGCGAGCAGGGCCAGGGAAAAAGCGGCAAGGCGCATCGAACGCTCCGAAGATTCCATCAGCCGCGCAGATTAGCAGCCGGCCGGCCGGCGGCCCGTGCCGGAAGTCGCCGGAAGCGGGCAGTCTTGCGGCGGCCTCGGGGGGGATGGCGTGCGGGTGTCTGGCGGACAACCGTTGTCTTACACTGCAGGAATGGAAGACAGCGACCAGCAAGAAGCGCCACGCCGCAGCCGCGGAATCTACCTGCTGCCCAACCTGTTCACCACGGGCGGGCTGTTTGGCGGGTTCTTCGCCATCATCGCCGCTTCGCAGGGGCGCTTCGAGGCGGCCTGCGTGGCGATCTTCATCGCGGCGGTGCTCGATGGCCTGGATGGTCGGGTGGCGCGGCTGACCAATACCCAGAGCGAGTTCGGCGTGCAATACGACTCGCTGGCCGATCTGATCAGCTTCGGGATGGCGCCGGCGATGGTCATGTATTACTGGGCGCTGCTGGCGCTGCGCGGCGACAGTACCACGCTGGGCAAGATCGGCTGGCTGGCGGCGTTTCTCTATGCCGCCTGCGCGGCGCTGCGGCTGGCGCGCTTCAATTCCCAGGTGGGGATCGTCGACAAGCGCTGGTTCATCGGTCTGGCCAGCCCCGCGGCGGCCGGGCTGATGGCGAGCTTCGTGTGGACCTGCGAGCGCAGCGACTGGAACGGCACCGACCTGCGTTTCGTGGCGCTGGGGTTGACCGTCATCGCCGGCCTGCTGATGGTCAGCCGGATCCGCTACACCAGCTTCAAGGGCAGCGGCAAGGGGCCCAAGTCCGACCGCGTGCCCTTCATCGTGCTGCCGCTGGTCCTGGGCATTCTGATCGCGCTGTGGATCGTGCCGGCCGAAACCCTGCTCGTGGCCAGCGTGCTGTACGCGCTTTCGGGACCGATCCAGGGCCTGCTGCGGCGGCGCAAGCCGGGCGAACCGGATCCCGCCGCGTGAACCTCGATCCATTGCAGCGGACGGTGCTGGCCGAACTGGGCATGGTCGCCTACCGGCGGATCGTGGCCGGGGCTGCGGTCGATCTGCCGTCCGGATTGCTGGCGCAGTTGGCGCTGGCGGCGGGACTGCCGGTGGAAGACCTGCAGGCGCACCCGCAGCTGCTGGCGCAGGCGGCGCGGATGGGGCGCGACCCCCGACCGCGTCGCGCCGTGTGGGCGCAGCTGCGCGCGCTGCGCAAGGCGCGGTGATGAACGCCAATCCGGTGGATGTTTCCAGTCCGGGGCCGCTGACCGGCCTGCGACCGATGCGCGAATCCGACCTGGATGCGGTGATGGCGGTCGAAGTGCGGGCCTATCCGTTCCCGTGGACACGCGGTATCTTCCGCGACTGCCTGCGCGCCGGCTATTCGATGTGGGTGCACGAGCGCGGCGGTGCCTTGCTGGGCTATGGCGTGCTCAGCGTGGCTGCGGACGAGGCGCATGTCCTGAACCTGTGCACGGCGTCCGGCCATGAGGGCGAGGGCCTTGGGCTGCGCATGCTGCAGGCCCTGCTGAAGATCGCGCGCAGCCGGCGCGTGCAGCGGGTGTTTCTCGAAGTGCGGCCGTCCAACCCGCGGGCCATCGCGCTGTACCAGCGCAGCGGCTTCAACGAGATCGGCCGCAGGCCGCGCTATTACCCGGCGGCCGGTGGACGCGAGGACGCCATCGTGATGGCGATGGAACTGCTGGACTGATCCGTTGGGAGCGGCATTCCGGCCGTAAACTATCCCGATGGATATCTTCAAGGCGTTCACTTTCGAGGCGGCGCACCGACTTCCGAACGTGCCGGACGGGCACAAGTGCGCGCGGCTCCACGGACATTCGTTCCGGGTCGAACTGCACGTCGCGGGCGAACCCGACCCGCACACCGGCTGGGTGATGGATTTTGCGGAACTGGCGCGCGCGTTCCAGCCGCTGCACGAGCGCCTGGACCACCGCTATCTCAACGAGATCGAAGGGCTGGAAAATCCGACCAGCGAGCGCTTGGCGCAGTGGATCTGGGAGCGCGTCCGGCCGACCGTTCCGCTGCTGTCGGAGGTCGTGGTGCGCGAGACCTGCACCTCGGGCTGCCGCTATCGCGGATGAGGTCTTGCGCCAGCATTGACAATCATTCGCGTTTGCGATTGAATCTCGCCATCAGTCGTTTGGGTGGCAAACCGATGTATGTCTGCATCTGCAACGGGATTTCGGATCGTGCGATTCGCGAGGCGGCCGAAGCCGGCTGCGACACGGTGGCGGAGATGACGATGCGCACCGGCGCCGTCGCATGCTGCGGATCCTGCCGCGACCTCGTGGCCGAGATCATCCGGGACGTCCAGACGTGCAAGGCGCTGGAATTGCCTGTGCTGGCGCACGCCGCTTGAGCCACGCCGTCGCGGTGGAAGCGCAGCGGGAAGAAATTGCGGACGATTCGCGTTCTGCTGTGTTGTCGCGCGGCGCGCTACAGTGCGCACAATCCATCCAGGAAGCGCATCCATGAAGGGCGACGACAAGGTCATCGGGTATCTCAACAAGGCGCTCTACAACGAGCTGACCGCGATCAACCAGTACTTCCTGCACGCCAAGATGCTGAAGAACTGGGGGCTGAAGGCGCTTTCCGAACATGAGCACCACGAGTCGATCGACGAGATGAAACACGCCGACATCCTCGCCGAGAGGATCCTGTTCCTCGAGGGGTTGCCCAATTTCCAGGCGCTGGGAAAGCTGCGGATCGGGGAAACCCCGGCCGAGATCCTGCACTGCGACCTGGCGCTGGAACTGGAGGCGGTTCCGCTGCTGCGCGAGGCGATCGCACACTGCGAACAGATCGGCGACATCGGCAGCCGCAAGGTGTTCGCCGACATCCTCTATTCCGAGGAAGAACACATCGACTGGCTGGAAACCCAGATCGAGTTGATCGGGCGCGTGGGCGAGCAGAACTACCTCGCCCAGCAGCTCGACGCCGACTGATTCCGCTGCGCCGTCTCAGCCTCCGGCCGCCATCGAGGCCTTGAGCGCTTCGCGTACCTGGGTGAACTCGCTGACGATCTGGGCGACGGCGACCGCCGGCTGCGACAGGGTGCCGTCGCGGGCGCCGTATTCGAGGTCGCGGGCGGCGTTGGACAGGGTCATCGCGCCGACGTTGGCGCTGGACGACTTCAGCGTGTGCGCGGCGATCCGCAGCGCGATCGGATTGCTGGCGGCGACCGCGTGTTCGAGCTGGGCGATCAGGCGCGGGGTGTCTTCAAGGTAGACCGCGATGATCTTGTCGACCTCGGCGCCAAGCACCTCGCGCAGTTCGGTCAGGACGTTCTGGTCGAGCACGCCGGGACGCTGCGCATCCCGCTGTTCCGACAGTGCGGGAGCGGCGGCCGGCACCGGCATCTGGGTGTCCTTCCAGCGCGCGATGCACTGTTCGAGTTCGGCACGGCTGACCGGCTTGGACAGGTAGTCGTCCATGCCGGCGTCGAGGCATTTGCGGCGGTCGCCGGCCATCGCGTTGGCGGTCATCGCCACGATCGGGAGCCGTCGCTGCACCTTGCGCTGCTGCTCGAGCTCCCGCCAGCGTCGGGTCGCCGCGTAGCCGTCGAGCACCGGCATCTGGCAGTCCATCAACACCAGGTCGAATTCGGCTTCGTCGAGCTTGGCCAGCGCCGCCTGGCCGTTGCCGGCGGTGTCGCAGTCGGCCCCGAGCACCTGCAGCAGGCGCTGGGCGACCATCAGGTTGACCGGGTTGTCCTCGACCAGCAGAACCCTGGCCTTGCGGCCGAGTTCGACCTTGGGCGTCTGCGGCGCCGGCGCCGGATGCGGATCCTGCTGCGCCCAGGCGACCCCGGACGCCGACAGCGCGGCTCGTAGATCGGCATCGGCGGCGTTGCGCGAGAGGATGCTGGCGCCCATCGGCAGATCCTGCGAGGTCACCTCGTCGCCGCGCAGGTAGAGCAGGCGGGCGTTGCCGTACTGTTCGTGGCGATCCATGTTGCGGGCCAGCGACACCGCCGTGCTGCGGATGCTCGACAGGTCGGCAAGGACCACCGAATAGTTCCACGGCTTGCCCTGGCCCTGGGCCTGGCGCAGGCGTTCGAGGGCGTCGTGGGTGTTCTCGACGGCGGTGATCCGCAGGCCCCAGTTGGGCAGCAGCAGGGTCAGCCGCATCCGCAGCTTGGCGTCGGTGGTGATCAGCAGCACCCGTCCGCCGTGCATTTCCTCACGGCGTTCGGTGATGTCGCCCTGCACCTTGAGCAGCGGTACTTCGAACCAGAACACCGAGCCGCGGCCCGGCTCGGATTCCACGCCGATCTTGCCGCCCATCAACTCGACGATGCGCTGCGAGATCACCAGGCCCAGCCCGGTGCCGCCGTACAACCGGGTGGTCGAGGCGTCGGCCTGGCTGAAAGGCTGGAACAGCTTGGCGCGCGTGGCCGCATCGATGCCGATGCCGGTGTCCTGCACCTCGAAGCGCAACTGGTGCTGGGTGGCGGTTTCGCCCATGCGGCGCACGCTCACCGTCACGCCGCCGTGCTCGGTGAACTTGATCGCGTTGCTCAGCAGGTTGCTCAGGATCTGGCGCAGCCGCACCGGATCGCCGCGCACCGGCAGGCGCACCGATGCGTCGATCTGCAGGGTCTGGCGCAGCCCCTTGGCCTCGGCGGGGCGCTGCATCAGGGTGATCACGCTTTGCAGCAGCTCGCGCAGGTTGAAGCCGGTGGTTTCCAGTTCCAGCCGGTTGGCTTCGAGCTTGGAGTAGTCGAGGATGTCGTCGACGATCCGCAGCAACTGCTGCGCCGAGGCGGTGGCGGTGCGCAGGAACTCCTGCTGCTCCAGCGCAAGCCGTGTGCCGGAAAGCAGGTCCAGCATCGGGATGATGCCGTTGAGCGGCGTGCGGATTTCGTGGCTCATGGTGGCCAGGAATTCGCCCTTGGCCATGAACGCCGATTCGGCTTCCTGCTTGGCCCGGGTCAGTTCCTGTTCGAGCTCGGTGTGGCGGTCGATCTCCTGCTGCAGGGCGCTGATTTCCTCGGCCTTGCGCTGGTTCTGTTCGGCGTGCTCCTGCAGCGCCAGCTCGCGCTGGCGGGTGGTGAAGGCGAGCGTGGTCGTCGCGAACAGGGCCAGCAGGGCCATGACCAGGGCGATCATCTGCCACGGACCTTCCACGCCGGTGCGCTCGATCACCAGCGCCAGCGCGACGCCGGCGGCCGCGCCCAAGGCCAGCCAGCGGGCCACCTGCAGGTTCCGGCCGGCGCGGGTGTCGGCGGCATCGGTCACAGCGTTGCGCTCCGGAAGTCGAAGTCCAGGGTTTGCTCGGGCCGGTGGACCAGATTGCCCTGGATGAAGTCGATCCCGCCGATCCATAGCGCCGCCGCCGCCTGCGGGTCTTCCACGTTCTGGGCGATGACCTGCAGGCCCTGGCGGTGCGCGTAGTGGATGGCTTCGCGCATTTCGTCGTGCAAGGCCTGGGCCAGCGGCAGCTGGGCGAAATCGGCGGCCAGCCGGAGATAACCCAGTGGCAACTGGTCGAGCAACTGCGACGTGTCCAGGGTATGTCGGTACTGGCTGAGCGCGAACTGCACGCCGGAGGGCACCATCAGGCGGCAGAACTCGCGCAGCAGGACCGAGTGGATCAGCGCGTCCTCGAGCCGGATGTCGATGATCAGCGACTGGCCGTCGACCTGCGCTTCGGAGAGGGTCTGCTGCAGCCAGTTGGCGTAATCGTCCTGGGCGAGCGTGCGCGGCGACTGCGAGACGACCAGCTGGATCGGGCGCGCGGCCTGCCGGTGATCGCGCAGCAGGTCGAGGGCACGCTGCATCACCCAGCGGTCCACCTGCGACAGCAGCCCCGCGGATTCCGCGGTGTCCAGGAATTCCGCGGCGCGGCGCACGCTGCCGTCGCGACCGCGCAGCCGCACCAGCACCTGATAGCGCGCCTCGTTGCCGCCGGCCACGGCGACCACCGGCTGGAAGACGAGGTAGAGCGTATCGCCACCCGGGGCCAGGGCGGCGTGCAGTTCGTCGAGGATCTCGTTGGCCACGATGCGGTCGGTGGGTACGTAGCGGGCAAATCCGGCCGGCGCGCCGCGGGCCTCGCGCAGCGCGTCCTCCACCGCGGCCAGCACCTCGCCGGAGTCCTTGAAGCCGTGCTCGAAAGTGGTGTAGCCCACGGTGCAGCGCAGGCGCAGGATGGTGCCATCGGCTTTGAATTCGGTGCGACCGATCCCGTCGCGCAGCGTCCGCGCGTAGTCTTCCAGCCCGGCGGCATCGCGTCCGTCGACGATGACGAGGAAGGCGTTGTCGCTCAGTCGGGCTGCGGATTCATCCTTGGTCAGTTCGTTCAGTCTGCGGCCGGCCGCATTGATCAGGTCTTCGAACTCGGCATAGCCGAGGCGGTCGTGCAGCGCGGCCGCGTTGCCCATTTCGATCATCAATGCGCCGCCCTGCGCTCGCGAGGCGGCCCTCTCCAGCAGCAGGTTCATCAAGGCGGGCCGGGTGAGCAATCCGGTGACGGGATGACGCAGCGGCTCGACCGCGGCGTTTTGGCGGATTTGACCCAGCGCGCGCGCGCGGCGGATGCGGCTTTGCACCGACACCACCAGATGCCGAGGGCGAACCGGCTTGACGATGTAGTCGTCGCCGCCGTGCTCCAGCGCGTCGAGCTCGCTGTCCGGATTCTGGTCGCCGGTCAGGAACACCACCGGGATATGCTGGAAGCGGGGATGCTGGCGGATCTGCTCGGTCAGCGTCGTGCCGCTGGTGCCCGGCATGTGCAGGTCCATCAGCACCAGGTCGGGAGCGAAGCGTTCCAGGATGGCCATCATCTGCTCGGCCACGGCGACCACCTCGGCCTCCATGCCGGCGCCGCGCAGGATCGCTTCGGCGAACAGCGCCTGGCTGCGGTCGTCCTCGACGATCAGCACGCGAAAGCGATCGACTCCGGGCGACTCGGGTTGTTCCGTCTGGGTGGCTTCGTTGGGCGCGTCGTTCATCCTTGCCTCCTGATGCCGGTGCCTGGTCGCAGCCGTCCTGGAACTGCAGCGAGCGGACACCGGCGCTCGGCGGGCTCCCCCGGTCCGCCATGACGGGATTCTGCCGCAAAACGCAGGGGATGGGTCCCTCTGGACTTTGAATCCGTGATCCGGTGCGCTTGACGCCGGGATGGAAGGGATGCGATACCCGCCGCATGACAGATCCCGCGTCGCCCGCGCCCAGGCGCAAACCGGGTCACCCGCGTGCCGCCATCGTCGCATTGGTGGCCTGCGCGCTGCTGCTCGGTCTGTGGGGCGCTTGGCGCAGTTTCGGCCCGATCCCGCCGAATGCGCGTGAACTGCTGGAGACGCAAGCCCGGCGAATCGAGGCGCTGGAGCAGCAAAACACCACCCTCGCGCGTTCCGACCAGATCAGCCGCGAGGCGAATCGGGACTTGCAGGGCACCCTGGCCGACCGCGACGAGGAAATTGCCGGGCTGCGCACCGACATCGCCTTCTACGAACGCTTCGTGGGTGCGGCCGGGCAGCGCCACGGCCTGAGCGTGCACGGCCTGCAGCTCAAGCCGCAGGGCAAGTCCGGGGTCTGGCATTTCGTGGCCACGCTCACCCAGAACATCAACCGCGATGCGATCAACAGCGGCCGCCTCACCCTGGCGCTCGAGGCCAGCAGCGCCGGACGCATGCGCACGCTGGACTGGAACACCCTGCGCCAGCAGGCCAATGCGGCCGGCGTCGACTATGCCTTCAAGTATTTCCAGCAGGTCGAAGGCGACATCGTGCTGCCGGAAGGGATCGTGCCGGTGCGGGTGAGCGTGCGCCTGCGTCCCGCGTCCGGGACGGCGGTCGAGCAGTCGTTCGCCTGGTCGGATGCCGCGGGCGCGACCGAGGCACCGCGCGCGCCTGAGGGAAGCGCCGGCCGCGGTTGAAACGCCGGCGGCAAAGCGCGATCCTGTTCGGGTGAACAGGATTGCCCTGGATTTCGTCCGCTCGGTGATGCCGGCGGCGCCGATGGACTTCACCTCGGCCGCCGCGGCCAAGGTGCGCGAGCTGCTGGCCGACGAAGGCGACGAGGCGCTCAAGCTGCGTGCCTACATCCACGGCGGCGGTTGCGCCGGTTTCCAGTACGGCTTCGAGTTCGACGACCTGCAAAACGAGGACGATGTGGCGATCCTCACCGACGGCGCCACCCTGCTGGTCGATCCGCTCAGCCTGCAGTACCTGGCGGGCGCGTCGGTCGATTACGTCGAATCGCTGACCGGCGCGCAGTTCGTCATCCGCAATCCGAACGCCAAAACCACCTGCGGCTGCGGCACGATCGAATGAGGCGGCGTTGATGCGTCGGGCCTCGCCGTTCGCCTTTGTCGATGGCGCGCTGGATCGCGCCGACGCCCTGCGCGACGATCCCGACGCGCTGGCGGCGCTGTGGCTCCAGGCGGGCGTGATCGTGTTGGATGCGCAGGGCAAGGCGCTGGCGAATGCCGAGGGACGCTTGCACGAACTGGACGGCGCCAAGCTCGGCGGAGGACCGGACGGGTGCACCTTTCTTGGTTTGCGCGACGGGCGCGGCTGGTTCCTCGCCGACGCGCCGGCACTCGACGCGCCGCAGCGGATCGACCTGCGCAGCGCCGCAGCGCAGTGGCCGGCGTGGCAGGCCACGCTGTTCGCGCAGGCGCGGGCGCTGCAGCACTGGCACCGGCAGCATCGCTATTGCGGCGCCTGCGGCGGCCCGTTGCGCTACCGGCGCGCCGGCTGGCTGGGGTTCTGCGATGCCTGCGGCAGCGAGCACTACCCGCGCACCGACCAGGCGATCATCGTGGCCGTCGATGGCGATGGTTGTTTGTTGCTGGGGCGGCAGGCGGCGTGGCCGCAGCGGCGCTGGTCGGTGATCGCCGGCTTCGTCGAACCGGGCGAAACGCTGGAACAGACCGTCGCCCGCGAGGTGCTGGAAGAAACCGGTGTGCGGGTGGATCCCGGCAGCGCCCGCTATCTCGCCTCGCAGCCGTGGCCGTTCCCGAGCGCGCTGATGCTGGGTTTCATCGCCCGGGCCCAACCGGATGCGCCGCAGGCGAACGAGGAACTGGAAGCGGCCGGCTGGTTCAGCGCGGAGGAAGTTCGCGCCGGTCTGGCCCGCGACTGGCGCGAGGCCGACCATGCCGGCGAGGGCATCGTGCTGCCCGCGCCGCTGTCGATCGCCCGCCACGTGATCCAGACTTGGCTGGATGGTCGGGACGCGGTTTGAAGGCGTGCCGGCCGTACCTCAGCCGGGCGCCAGCAGCGTGAACGGAAACCACGGCAGGTTGCGCAGCACCCCGTAACCCACCAGCAGGACCAGCCACAGTTTGGGTGCGGCCAGGACATTGCGCAGTCCGAGCAGGCGCTGCGGCAGCAGGCCCGCGCCGTGCAGCAGCAGCACCGCCAGCGGCAGCAGCGAGATCACCAGCAGCGGGTTCATCGCCAGCGCGCCCGGCAGATCGAACTGCGTCAGCGCATGCAGGCAGCGCGTGCTGCCGCAGCCGGGGCAGTACAGCCCGGTCAAGGCCCGCAACGGGCACGGCGGCAACGGGTTGCCGGCGACGGTGGGATCGATCCGACGCAGCACGAAGAAGGCGCCAGCGCCCAATGCGGTGACCGCAGCCAGCGTGGCGTAGCGGCTGCGCGCGCGCAGCCACGACGCGCCGGCCCGGAACGGGCCGGCATCACGCAAACCTGCCGCAGTGCTGGCCTGCAGTGCTCCCACTCAGTTCATTCCGCTGAGCCCGCTGAGCCCGGCGGAGGACACTCCGATCACCAAGATGAACACGACGTAGAGCACGACCAGGATCAGCCACGCGCCGGCGGCCCACATCGCCCACGACTTGGCCTTGGCCGCCGCTTCCTGTGCGGCTGCGTAATTGCCGGCGGCAACGAGGCCGTCGACCTTGGCGGCGTGGATGATCGAGACGATGCCCAGGGGCAGGCAGCAGAACAGGGTGGTCAGGATCGCCCAGACCATGTTGTTGGAGATCGCGGGACTTGGATTGTTCATGACAGGCTCCGTTTCCAATGAGGGTATCCGGCGGGCATGAGGCCGACGCTCGCGCCGCAGGTTGCGTACTGCGTGCCTGCAACCCGATGCCAGCGGCATGGTCGCACGGATGCGGGGTGTTTGTGCGATTGGCCCACGATTGGTTTCATGCCGAAAGGCCGAACCCGATGAACGAAAAAAATGGTGCGGCCATCTCAACGCCGGGAGATGGCCCGATGGGCAATAGACGGCGGACGCACGAGCATCCAGCACGCCTGCGCTAGAACAAATCCGAATGCGTGCCGCAGCGGATGAAATGCACGTTGTTGTCGTCAGGCAAGCGGTACACCAGCAGCCAGTCGTTGCTGGTGTGGCATTCGCGGCAGTCGGTGTGGCCGCCCTTCTGATCCGGGTAGCGCCCGACCAGCGCGTGATCCAGATGGTTTGCTTCCAGCGGCGTGCGGGTTTCGATGGCCTGCATCACCGCCTTGAGTTCGGCAAGGTTGCATTTGCGGTGCGATGCCGCGCGCTTGAGATCTTTGCGGAACTGGCTGGTGGCGTGAATCGAACGCTTGCCCGTCGACGCCATCATCGAGAATTCATCCCTTCAGGGCGTCGTCGAACAAGGCGTCCACCGATGCGGCGTGCTGCACGCGCCCCGCATAGGAGTCGGCGATGGCCTGCTGCGTAGCGCGGTTGGGCGAGGGTAGCGTCAGCGGGAACGGCAGTCCCTGCGTCAACACCACTTGCCGCAGGAACAAGCGGATGCCGGAGGACAGGTCGAGACCCAGCGCATTGAGTGTGGCCTCGGCTTGATCCTTCAAATCCGGTTCAATGCGGGTCTTGATGGAGGCGTTCATGGGGTTTTTCCTCGATTTCTGGCGTCAATGTACCCCTATTGTGGGTGCATTTCAATCACCTTTACTCTGACTATGCACCCATGACGCCGGCTGTACCCGCAATGCAGCGGCGGCAAGCGAGGCCGTTTCATGCTGCATCCCCCCGCAACGCCCGCACCTTCGCTTCCAGCAGCGCCGCGGTCGCCGCACGGCTTTCGACGGGTTCGCCGGCCAGCACCTCGATCCTCGCGCGCAGCCGCCGCGGCAGGCGGGCGCGGCGCAGGCGCGAATCCTGCTTGCTCCACATGCTCCCCCACATGTTCTTCAGCGCCAGCGGCACCACCGGGACAGCCTGTCCGCGCACGGCGGCGCGCTCCAGAATCCTTTCCATGCCGGGCCGGAATGGCGCGATCTCGCCGTCCTTCGTCAGCGCGCCTTCGGGGAAGATGCACACCAGCTCGCCCTCGGCCAGCGCGGCGTCCACCGCGTCGAAGGCGCGCTGCATCACGTCGGGGTCTTCGCGCGCGCCGGCGATCGGGATGGTCTTGGCCGTTTGGAAGATCCAGCGCAGCACCGGAATGTTGAAAATCCTGTAATACATCACGAAGCGCGCCGGTCGCGGGATGCAGGCGGACAGCACCAGCGCGTCCATGTAGCTGACGTGGTTGCACACCAGCAGCGCGGCGCCCTCGTCCGGCACGTGATCCTCGATGCCGTGCAGGCGCAGCCGGTACAGAGTGCGCACCAGCAGCCAGCTCAGGAAGCGCATCAGGAATTCGGGGACGATGGTGAAGATCCACAGCGTTACCAGCGTGTTGGCGATCGCCAGCGCGAGGAACAGCTGCGGGATCGTCCAATGCAGCACGCGCTGCACGAACAGCCCGAGCAGGGCCGCCAGGACGATGAACATCGCATTCTGGATGTTCATGCCGGCGATGACGCGCGCCAGTTCCGACTTCGGCGTGCGGCTCTGGATCAGCGCAAACAGGGGCACCACGAAGAAGCCGGTGAACAGGCCGACGCCGCACAGGTCGAGGATGATGCGGAGGCTGCCCGGCGCCTGTGCGAATTGTCCGATCGTCATGCCCTGCGCCAGCGCCTGTCCGGGGCGCGCGAAATACAGGTCGAGCAGGAACGCGCTGATGCCCAGGGCGCCCAACGGAACCAGGCCGATTTCCACCGTGCGCCCGGACAGCTTCTCGCACGACATCGAGCCGATCCCGGCGCCGACCGAGAACAGCGCCAGCGCGAAGATGTAGAGGTTCTGGGTGCCGCCGAGGTTGGCCTGCGCGTAGACCGGAAGCTGGGCGGTGAGGATGGTGCCGACGAACCAGAACCAGCTCACGCCGAGCACCGCGTTGCGCACCGCCAGCCGCTGCCGGGTGAGCTGCCAGATCTGCCAGCTCACCCGCAGCGGATTCCAGTCGATCTTCAGCCCGGGATTGCCGGCGTCCACCTTCGGGATGCGCCGCGCCACGGCGTTGCCGGCGATCGCCAGCAGGATCACCAGCGTGGCCGCCACCTGCGGCCCGTGGCCGCCGGCCAGCTGGAACACCAGACCGCCGACGATCATGCCCAACAGGATCGACAGCGAGGTGCCCATCTCCACCAGGCCGTTGCCGCCGGTGAGTTCCTCCGGCTTGAGCACCGAAGGCAGGATCGAATACTTCACCGGTCCGAACAGGGTCGACTGCATTCCGGTGCAGAACAGCGCCACCAGCAGTACCGGCATGCTCTGCAGGACGAAGCCGACCGCCGCCAGCGACATGATCGCGATCTCCATCGAGGTGGTGATCACGATGAGACGCTGCTTTTCCAGCCGCTCGGCGATCTGCCCGGCGCTGGCCGAGAACAGGAAGAACGGCAGGATGAAGATCGCCGGCGCCAGGTTCGCGTACAGACCCATCTGCGCGGGGCCGACCGCCATCCAGGCCAACAGCCCGATGATCGCCTGCCGATAGACGTTGTCGTTGAACGCGCCCAGCGCCTGCACCACGAAATAGGGCAGGAAGCGGCGCTGGCGCAGCAGGTTGAACTGGCTGTGTCCGGACATGGGCGGTCGCATCGGGAAACCAGGGGAGGATAGCGGAACGCAGAACGCCATCCGGCCGGGGTTATCATTCTGCGGCATTCGCCGGAGTCTTCATGTCCCTTGCGCGCCGCGCCAGCATTCCCCATGCCGCCATGCTGCTGATCCTCGCGGCCGGCGCCTTGCTGTATGCCTTCGTCGGATATCACGATGCGCTGCAGACCTACGATGCAGCCGTCGACGCGCCGGTGGCCGAGTACGTCGTCAGCGGCCAGAAGGAGGAGGAGATCGGCAAAGGCAGGACCCGCCGCACCGCCTATCTTCTCCAGTTGGCGCAGGCCTCGCCCAGCCCCGGCGTGCCGCAGTCGACGGAATTGGCGGTGACCCGACGGATCTATGGGCGCAGCCATGCCAACGATCGCTGGACCGCGCGGATCGTTGCCGGGCAGCCGCTGTTCGACCCGCGCCTGACCGGAATCGAAAGCGAGAACCGGCTGCTGCTGGTCGTGCTGGGTGGCATCCTTGGCATTGCCGGAGCGATTGTCCTTCGGCAGGCGCTGCGCAATCGAGGTTGAGGACCCGGCATGGACGTGAGTTCAATGGCCATCGTCACGGTGATCGCCACCAGCCTGCCGCTGGCGATGGCGGTGGGCGTGGTGTACTGGCAATCCAGACAGAGTCGCCTGCTGTTGCAGCAGGACGAATCCGACGGCAGTGCGGCGCAGCTGCCGGCCGAGCGCCAGCGCAAGCGGATCGAGGCGCGCAGCGACCGGATCGAATGGCTGACCGTGCAGATGCTGCTGGTCGGCATGGTGGCGTGGATCGCGGTGGTGGCCTCGCAGGTCGCCTGGGACGCGCTGCGTTTGACCTGGATCGACGGCGTGATCCTGGTGATCGCGATGGCGTGGACGGTGCTGACCCTGCGCCAGCTGTCGGTGCTCTGGGAGGAACGGCGTGGCGGCGGTGATGGCGTGCGCGCCGAGGTCGCGGTTGCGCGACGGCTGGATGGGCTGCAGGCGCAGGGCTGGCAGGTGCTGCACGAAATCCCCGTGGCCGATTTCGACATCGACCACGTGGTGGTCGGCCAGTCTGCCGTGTTCGCGCTGGAAACCAAGGCGCGCCGCTATGGCAGGGCCAATGGCGGAACCGAGGTGCGCTTCGACGGCCAGACGCTGCACTTCCCGACCTGGTCGGAGACCCGCCCGCTGGAGCAGGCCCGCGTGCAGGGACGCTGGTTGGCCGAACATCTGGAGAAAACGCTGGGGCAGGCGGTGCCGGTGGTGTCGGTGCTGTGCCTGCCGGGCTGGAAGGTGCTGCAGGAGGCCGGGGCCGATTCCGGGGACGTGCGCGTCATCGCCCCGGCGGACGCCGCGATCGAATTTTCCCGGACACGGGATCGCCCGGCATTCGACGCCGACCAGCGCCGGCGCATCGGGCAGGCCATCCATGCCTTGTACCGCATAGACGAACCCTCTCCCCGATAGGCGGCAGCCGGTTCCTTCCGGTTGCGGGTACCCGCACAGGGGGCTGTGGAGTCGATTTGCACGAATGGGCTGCAACGCGTGTTTCGACGTGCTAACGTCGAGGACGCTCGGGCATGCGCGCGCAGTTCATCCGGCATGCCCCAAGCGCCATCGGGGGTCACATGTCGAAATTGTTGAAGCTGATGCGCGAGCTCGGGCGCGATGCGGCGTTGGCGGCCGAATACGAGCGTGATCCGGAGGGCGTCATGCGCCGTGCCGGGCTGTCCGAGGAAGAGCGCAAGGCTTTGCGGGACAAGGATTTCGAGGCGATCAAGCGGCTGACCGGACTGGCCGACGGGCAGTTTTCGGCCATCCAGATCACCATCTTCGCCTACGACGACTGATCGGTCCGGCCATGGCCCCTCGGCGCCCGCGATTCGCGCTGTTTCGAGCCGTGGCGCTTGCGCTGCTGCTTGCCTGTGCGCCCTCCCTTGCGGGCAATGACCCGGAAGCGCAGGTCCGGGAAGTCGAGCGGCTCTCCACCTCGTCGTCCGTGGCGGCGGTGGACGCGAAGATCGCGGCGCTGCTGGCGCATCCGGACGCGTTGACGACGGAACAGCGGCAGCGGGTCGAGTACGTGCGCCTGCGCAATCTCGCGATCGCGGGCAGGCAGAGAGACGCACTTGCCGGCCTGAGCGCCCTGCTGCGACAGCGCATGCCGGCGCCGCTACGGGTGAAGGTGTATTCCACCGCGATCAACATCGCGGCCAATGTCGAGGAATGGACTCTGGCCTTTACCTGGCTGAACCAGAGTCTGCGGTATATGCCGTTGGCGCCGGACGAAGCGCCCCGGCTGCAGCTGATTGCCGGCTATCTGTATTCGATGGTGGGGGAAGCCGCCAAGGCGCGCGAATTCGCGATGCGCGCGGTGCGGCATGCGGAACAGGGCACGGATCCGATCGCGCAGTGCCGGGCCACGGCCGGAATGGCGATCGTGGAAGAGGCGGCGCGCCGGTATCCCGAAGCCGGTTCCTGGCGAAGGCGCCAGATCGAGGCCTGTGGTCGCGCCGGAGACGTGCTGTTCATCGGTTCCGCCGAGGCCGGAATGGGCAAGGTGGATACGGAACTCGGCAAGCCGAGGGAAGCCCTGTCCTGGTATCGCAAGGCGCTGGCGCGGTTTCGCGCGGTCGGTTACCAACCCGGAGTTCGTGAGGCCGAGATCGGCATCGCGGAGTGCTCCATTGCCCTCGGATCCGATCCGGAGCAGGCGCGAACGCTGCTGGAAGCGAGCGCGAGCTACTTCCGGGCGGAAGGCTTGTGGAACGTTGTCGAAAGCGCCGAACGACTGCTGGCTACCCTGGCACAGCGTCAGGGCGATCCACAGGGCGCACTGGCGCATCTGAACGCCGCGATGGCGGCGGTGGAAAAAAACCAGGCGATGGAGCGCAGGCGCCAGATCGCCTACGAGCAGGTCAAGTTCGACACCCAGTTCAAGCAGCAGCAGATCGAGCTGCTGCAGGCGAAACAGAACGTGGCCCGCCTGGAAATCACCGCGGCGCGGCGGCAGCTGTGGCTGCTTGTCGCTGGCGTGCTGATCCTGCTGCTGCTTGCCACGATGTTGTTCGTCCTGCAAAAGCGCACCGCGCGCGAACGCCAGCGCTATCGCTGGCAGTCCGAGCACGACGGCCTGACCCGGCTGCTCAATCGCAAGCAGATCCGCAGCGTGGGCCGGGAAGAACTGGCGGCGGCGCGAGCGCAGGATCGCGTTCTGAGTGCGGTGGTCCTGGATATCGATCAGTTCAAGCAGATCAACGACCGCCACGGCCACGCCGCCGGCGATGCGGTGCTGAAGGAACTGGGCGCCTGGATCGAGCGTGCCGTCGGTGACGCAGGCGTTGCCGGCCGCAGCGGCGGCGACGAGTTCACCCTGCTGGTGCGCGGCGACGCCGAGGCGGCCCTGGCGGTGACGCAGACGCTGCGCGAGCTGATCGCGCCGGTGACGGTCAACGGCGTCCACGTGGATTTCAGCATCAGCGCCGGCATCTGTGATTCGGACGCGAAGCAGGGCAGCTTCGAGGACCTCGTCAACGCGGCGGACATGGCGCTGTTGGAGGCCAAGCGCAAGGGCCGCAACCGGGTCGAGCTGGCGACCGAGCCGGAAGCCGCAAAACCCGGCGTCGGCCAGCTGGTCGTCGTCGGCAGCGGCATCCAGCTCGGGCGCCACATCAGCCAGCGCTGCGAGTCGGAAATCCGTCTGGCCGACGTGGTGATGTGCCTCGTGGACCCGTTCGCCCTGACCACGATCCGCGAGCTGCGCCCGGATGTGATCCAACTCGGCGAGCACTACGCGGACTGCAAGGACCGGCGCCTCACCTACGCCGAGATCGATGCCGCGATCATGGCGCAGGTGCGCTCCGGCAAGCGCGTGTGCGCCGTGTTCTACGGGCACCCGGGCGTGTTCGCGGACGTCCCGCATCGGGTGGTGCGGCGCGCGCGTGAGGAAGGCTTCGACGCCCGCATGGAACCGGGAATTTCGGCCGAGGCCTGCCTGTACGCCGATCTTGGGGTGGATCCGGGGCGACGCGGCGTGCAGTCGCTGGAAGCGACGGCGTTCCTCTGCCAGGAGCGGCAGCTGGATACCGCGGGGCTGGTGCTGCTCTGGCAGGTGGCCCTGACCGGGGATCTGACCTGCACCCGCCGCGAGGCCGACAGCGCACAGCTGCAGCGACTGGTGGACAAGCTGCGGCGCTGGTACCCGGCCGACCACGAGGTGATTCTCTACGAAGCGGCGCAGCTGCCGGTCCAGGCGCCCCGCATCGACCGCCTGCGCTTGTGCGACCTGCCGGATGCGCGCTACCAGGAGTTCACCACGCTGGTGATTCTGCCGCTGTCGCCAGCGGCCGCCGCCGCGGGCTGAACAGCGCGATCCGTCCGAGTCCGGCGCGACAGCCGCGTCGGAACGCACGGCGGGCCACGCCGGCTCCGCGCGCGGCGCCCGAGCCGCCCTGCGACCGCCTCGGGTATCCTCGAAGCATGCCCCTGAGCCTCAACGAAATCCGCGAACGCGCGCGCGCCTTCGCCCGCGAGTGGAAAGGCGAGACCAGCGAACGCGCCGAGGCGCAGAGCTTCTGGAATGCGTTCTTCCACGTCTTCGGCGTCAACCGCCGGCGGGTCGCGGTGTTCGAGCAGAAGGCCCGTCGCTTCAACGGCAGCCAGCACGGCCGCATCGACGTGTTCTGGCCCGGCGTGCTGCTGATCGAGCACAAGAGCGAAGGCCGTGACCTCGACGCCGCCTACGCCCAGGCCACCGACTACTTCGCCGGCCTCGGCGACGGCGAACTGCCGCGCTACGTGCTGGTCTCCGACTTCCGCCGCTTCCGCCTGCACGATCTGGAAAGCGGCGACCCGCCGGCGGAATTCACCCTCGCCGAGCTGCACAGGGAAATCGGCCGCTTCGGCTTCATCAGCGGCTACCAGACCCGCAGCTACAAGGAAGAAGATCCCGTCAACCTGCAGGCCGCCGAGCGCATGGGCCGCCTGCACGATGCGCTCAAGGCCGCCGGCTTCGACGGCCACGCGCTGGAACTGTTGCTGGTGCGGCTGCTGTTCTGCCTGTTCGCCGACGACACCGGCATCTTCCCGCGTCAGGCCTTCCACGAACTGATCGCGCAGCGCACCTGCGAAGACGGCAGCGACCTCGGCATGTGGGTGGGGCGCATCTTCCAGGTGCTCGACACCGCGCCGGACAAGCGCCAGACCACGCTGGACGAGCAACTCGCCGAGCTGCCCTACGTCAACGGCAAGCTGTTCGAGGAGCGCCTGCCGCTGGCCGACTTCAACGCCCCGATGCGCGGCCTGCTGCTGGACGCCAGCGCGCTGGACTGGAGCCGCATCAGCCCGGCCATCTTCGGCTCGATGTTCCAGTCGGTGATGGACGCCAAGGCCCGCCGCAACCTCGGCGCCCACTACACCAGCGAAAAGAACATCCTCAAACTCATCGGCCCGCTGTTCCTCGACGGCCTGAAGGCCGAACTGGACAAGGCCGGTCACGACGAACGCAAGCTGGCGCAACTGCACCGCAAGCTGGCGACGCTGAACTTCCTCGACCCGGCCTGCGGCTGCGGCAACTTCCTCATCATCGCCTACCGCGAGCTGCGCCTGCTGGAGCTGGAGATCCTGCGCCGCCAGTTCGATCGCCAGCAGTCGGTGCTGGCCCACGTGCAGGACCACGTGCTGGTGGACGTGGACCAGTTCCACGGCATCGAGATCGAGGAGTTCCCGGCGCAGATCGCCCAGGTGGCGCTGTGGCTGATGGACCACCAGATGAACCAGCAGGTCTCGGCGCAGTTCGGCGAGAACGTCATTCGCCTGCCGCTGAAGAAATCCGCGACCATCGTGCACGGCAACGCCCTGCGCATCGACTGGAACGACGTGGTGCCGGCGGCGGAGGTGGATTACATCCTCGGGAATCCGCCGTTCGTGGGCTCCAAGATGATGAGCGCCGAACAGCGCGAGGACCTGCTGGCGGTGGCCGGTCCGCTGAAGGGCGCGGGCGTGCTGGATTTCGTCTGTGCGTGGTATCTGAAGGCCGCGCACTACATCGAGGGCCATGCGGTTCGCGTGGCCTTCGTTTCCACCAACTCCATCACCCAGGGCGAGCAGGTCGGCGTGCTGTGGGGCGAAATGCTCCGGCTGGGCATGCGCATCTTCTTCGCCCATCGCACCTTCCAGTGGAACAACGAAGCGCGCGGCGTGGCGGCGGTGCACTGCGTCATCGTCGGCTTTGCGGGCAGCGACATCGCACCGAAGCGACTGTTCGATTACGAGGATATTCGCGGCGAGGCGCAGGAGCTGGCGGTGGGCAACATCAATCCGTATCTGGTGGATGCGGCGGATGTGCTGTTGCCCAGCCGCAACAAGCCGATCTGCGACGTGCCGGAAATCGGCATCGGCAACAAGCCGATTGATGGCGGAAACTATCTGTTCACGACCGAAGAGCGCGATGCATTCATTGCCATCGAACCGGCTTCGGCGAAGTGGTTCCGTCGCTGGCTTGGCGCCGACGAGTTCATCAATGGCTGGGAACGCTGGTGCCTGTGGCTGGGCGAATGTCCCCCTTCAGAATTGCGCAAGATGCCGGAAGCGTTGAAGCGCGTGGAAGCCGTGCGGAAGTTCCGCCTAGAGAGCAAGAGCGCGCCAACGCAGAAGCTGGCGCAGACGCCAACGCGCTTCCATGTGGAGAACATTCCGAATGACAACTATCTGGTGATTCCTGAAGTGTCATCGGAACGACGCGCGTTCATTCCCATCGGGTTCATGTCGCCCGATACGCTGTGCAGCAATTTGGTGAAAGTTGCGCCACATGCCAGCCTGTTCCACTTCGGTATCGTGACCTCCACCATGCACATGGCATGGACGCGCACCGTCTGCGGTCGCCTGAAAAGCGACTACCGCTACTCCGCCGGCATCGTTTACAACAACTTCCCCTGGCCGGAGCTGGACACCCTGCCGAGCGAGGAAACGCAACGCCGCACGCGCGCCGCCATCGAAACCGCCGCGCAAGCCGTGCTCGACGCCCGCGCGCAATTCCCCGAGGCCACCCTCGCCGACCTCTACGACCCGCTGACCATGCCACCCGCACTGGTCAAAGCCCACGCCACCCTCGACAAAGCCGTGGACGCCGCCTACCTCGCCGCCGAAAAAACCGCCGGCCGCAAACCCCCCAAACTCGCCACCGACGCCGACCGCGTCGCCTTCCTCTTCGAACGCTACCAAGCCCTCACCAGCCTCCTGCCCGCACCCAAAGCAAAGAAGCCACGCAAGAAGAAGGAAGCGACATGAGCAAGCCGACACCTCGAATTCTGAAAAATATCGCCATACGACAGTGTTATCCTTCAAATTCGGAAGCTAATTAGGCGTTAGGGCGCACCCAAATGTCAAAAACCTATCGCAACTCAATCAGCGCGCCAATCTTTTTATATGGCTACGCAGTGTTGCTGAGTGGAGCATATCTGTACGCATATTGGACACCGCTTGGATTTGATCCATTTCCGTACTTGACGGTGCAACAGGTTCTGACAGCACCGCTCTCCAGCTTGATTACTGTCTTTGCACCGTTCCTCATCATGTTAGCTGTGATTCCGTTCGACAAGAGCGGACTGCCCAATGACAAGAAGTTCTTGTGGTCAATTGTTGCCGCCCACCTACTCTTCTATCTTGGCGGACTTATTCAATCGCTTTACCTCACCAACACTAATCCAACTAGAGGAGCAGAAGACTCGCTTCTTGCCATCACCGGCATCTTGGCAATGGGCTCCCTCGGTGTAATGCGAAGGTACATGCGGGAACCAGGGCAGCGTCTTTTCCCATTACTTTCGGTCGCATTCGCGCAACTAGCCGTCGCTTTAACCTACGGCCACCTAGCCGGCAAAAAAATACTATCCACAAATACAGTGATGACCTATCAGATTAGGACATTCACGCCGCGGACAGAGATATGTGACAAATCGCTCGCCGACGCTTGGACCTACTATCAAACACTTGGCGAGCACACGTTTTACGTTGACAGATTATCGAAGAGCATTTGCATTTCAGACAACCAGAATGTTGTCTTAGATCAGAAGACCTTCAAGCTACATCGCAAAAGTGCGCCCTAACAATTCGTTCAAGCCGACACCGCTTCGCGGCGTCGGCAAAGTCCCGTAGGATTGTGACTCTGCCGCCGCCGCAAAGCGGTGCGGCTTAACTCAGGCGTTAGACGTGCATCACTCACCAAATAGGGGAGAATAATGGTGTCAGGTACATTTTTGCACGACGCTGGTAGTGACAAAGCTCGCATCCCTCTTCTTGCTTCCGCCGTAAATTCCAAGAAACCACGCAGCACAAGGTGAGAGCAACGTGAAGAAAACCGAGGTCAAAGTTTGAAACAGGGGTCGGAGTCGACTTTTCCCGACATGCAGCCAGAAAAAGTCGCCTCCGACCCGTGTTTTCGTGTTGAAATTCTGCGATGGTGTCCCCATGAAAATGCGATTTCTTCTGAGCCCCGTCATCGGCACGGCTTTGTTGCTCTCCATTCCGCTCGTCATGACGCTCATTGACCGTGACAAAGCCCCGGGCAGCGGTTGGCACTGGGGGCCTTTGGATTTCGCCGTCATGGGAACATTGCTGCTTGCTGCGGGAACCCTGTACGAGTTTGTTTCGACAAGAATGAGAGCCCCTGCCCACCGAGCAGTTCTCGGGCTGGTCATTGCCGGCCTTGTTCTGGCAATCTGGGTGGAGCTTGCAGTTGGCGGTATCAGCCAACTTGTCGGCTGGGCAACAGCCTGACCAATCGTCCAGGCCGACCGCTTCGGGGCGCGGCTTGATTCAGCGTTGAGCGTCCCAATCGCGTCGTCGCCGGCCTCTCCAACCACGATGATCGAATACCGGCAGATACTGGGGTCAAAGCCGGATTTTCCAGCGATGACCCACGCATTCGCCTGTTCGCCACAACCCGCAACGATTCAAGGAGACACCCCATGAAACCCCGCACCCACGTGCCCCACGACGACGGCCAGCGCCGGCTGGCGGTGTTGATCGACGCCGACAACGCGCAGGCCTCGGTGATCGAAGGGCTGCTGGCGGAGGTGGCCAAATACGGGCTGGCCAGCGTCAAGCGCATCTACGGCGACTTCACCACCCAGCAGCAGGGGCAGTGGAAGAAGGTGCTGCTGAAGCACTCGATCAATCCGGTGCAGCAGTTCGCCTACACCAGCGGCAAGAACGCCACCGACAGCGCGCTGATCATCGACGCGATGGACCTGATGTACACCGGCCGCTTCGACGGCATGTGCCTGGTGTCCAGCGACAGCGACTTCACCCGCCTGGCCCAGCGCCTGCGCGAGGAAGGGCTGACCGTGTATGGCTTCGGCGAGCACAAGACACCGGACCCGTTCGTGCAGGCCTGCGACAAGTTCATCTATACCGAGGTGCTGCGCGCCGAAGCGCCGGAGCCGGCAGCGCCCGCCGTGTCGGCCAAGCCCGCGCAGAAGACCGCGGCGAAGGAACAGGCCACCACGAAACTGCCCGCACCCGCGCAGGAAACCCCGGCGCCCGCTGCGCCATCGCCGGCGAAAGCCGCCCCCTTGCCGCTGCCGCTGGACCTGCTGCGGCAGGCCATCGAGGAGGCTTCCGACGACGAGGGCTGGGCGCATCTGGGCGCGATGGGCGCCTACCTCAACAAGATCAAGCCGAACTTCGACCCGCGCCTGTACGGGCAGAAGAAACTGAGCGATCTGCTGCGCAAGCACCCGAAGCATTTTTCGGTCGTCGAACGGGAAACCACGGCGACCGGCGGCAAGGTGCTGTACGTCAAGTCACTGGACGGCTGACGCCGCTGCGGGCGCCTTCACCCCCGCGCCGGCTCGCTGACGCGGTGCTTGTGCTGGAGGCGCAGGTGCGGGCGCAGCCAGACGGCGAATTCGGCTTCGCTCAGGCTGCCTTCGGCGAGGGCGAGTATGTGGATGTACTTGTCTTCCGCGCTGGCTGTCAGTTCGGCGTCGTTGAGCGCAAGGAAGATGCGATAGCAGACATGCGCGGTGCGCTTGTTGCCGTCCACGAACGGGTGGTTGCGCGCCAGCCCGAAGGCGAGACTGGCGGCCAGGTCGGCGAGGTCGGGCGGCGGGTCGCCGTAGGCAAGCAGCTGCTGCGGACGTGCCAGTGCGGATTGCAGCAGGCCTTCATCGCGCACGCCGCTGCCACCGCCGTGTTCGGCCAGTTGGCGCTCGTGGATCGCCAGCGCCAGCGTGCGATCGACCCAGAGAATCATCACGGCGCGCCTACTGCGCCAGCTTGCGCAGCAGGTCGCGATCTTCGCGCATGATGCGCTCGGCCACTTCCATCTTGGCCGCCAGCTCGGGGTCGTAGGTGGTCAGCCGAACGCCGTCCGGGGTTTCCAGCGCGTACAGCTCGTCGCCCTTGTCCAGACGCAGGCGGGCCAGCAGTTCCTTGGGCAGGATGACGCCGGCGGAGTTGCCGATGGCGGTGACTTTGAGCTTCATGGCGGGCCTCGAAGATACGGTGTTATAACGCGGATTATAACAGCGATCCGTCGGCGCGCACGCGCCGCAGCGAAGCGGGTGTTCTTCCTCCGGCGCCGACCCCTGCGGTTGCCTAGGGCGCGATGACGGTGCGGGAGGTGCCGCGGAAACCGGCCAGCGCGTCCAGTATGGCGTTGATGGCGTCAGCCTCCAGCGCGACCCGCTGGCTGACCACGGACGCGAGGTCCAGCAGGCCGCGCTGGGCGAAGTCCATCAGCGTCACCAGTTCGCTGCGCAGGTGGTCGGAGACGCCGATGACCTCGGATTCGCGGTTGATCAGGTCGCCGAAGCTGTCCACCTCGAATGGGGTCTGGGTGATGCCGGCGATCGCCGCGCGGCCCTGCACCGCGAGAGCGGCCACCGCCTGGCGCTGGGTGAGCGGCAGGCCGGCGAATTCCAGCGCGACCTCGACGCCGCCACCGGTGGCATCGCGCAGCTGGCGCACGACCGGGCCGTCGGCCGGATCGATCGGCAGCGCGCCGTAGCCCTGCGCGGCGGCGAGCTTGGCCGGGTCGATATCCACCGCATACACCCGCGCCGCGCCACAGGCGCGGGCCAGCTGGATCGCCGACAGGCCCAGCCCGCCACAGCCGAAGATGGCCACCCGGTCGCCGGGGGCGATTCGCGCCTTGCGCAGGGCGTGGAAAGCCGTGGCGGTGGAGCACATCATGATCGCCGCTTCGGCGATGCCGACGCCGTCGGGCACCGGAATCGCGTTGCGCGCTGGCACCACCACGTATTCGGCATAGCCGCCGTCGCGGTGCTTGCCGAGCATCTGCACGCTGCGGCAGAACTGCTCCAGGCCGCGCGCGCAAAAGTCGCAGCGGCCGCAGGTCACCAGATAGTGCAGCGCCACGCGCTCGCCAATGGCAAGTCCGTCCACGTCCGGCCCGAGGGCGTCGATGCGCCCGGCGATTTCGTGGCCGGGCGTGATCGGCAGTCGCGCCACGCTGGCGGTGCCGCAGCGGTAGTGGCAGTCGGAATGACAGATGCCGGCGGCTTCGACGCGGATGCGGATCTCGTCGTTGCCGGGAATCGGCAGCGGAACTTCACGTGCCTGCAGCGGCTGGCCGACGGTGACGATCTGGACGCTGCGCATGGTGGTGCCCTCTGCGGCAGATGGGACGGAAATCAGGGAAAAACGTCAGTCCTGCTGCTCGCGCGCGATCGCACGCCAGCCAATGTCGCTGCGGTGGAATTCGTGCGCCCACGCGATCGCGGCGACGCCGGCGTAGGCGTGGCGCTGCGCTTCCGACACCGTGGCGCCGAGCGCCGTCACGCACAGCACGCGGCCACCGGCGCTGACCACGCGGCCGTCGCCATCCAGCGCAGTGCCGGCGTGGAAGACCTTGGCGCCGGCGGGAACGGCGTGAAGGCCGCTGATGGCATCGCCGGTGACCGGCGCTTCCGGGTACGGCCGCGAGGCCATCACCACGCCGAGGCTGGGACGCGGATCCCACTGCGCCTCCACCGCGTCGAGCCGGCCGTCGATGGCGGCTTCGACCAGTTCCACCATGTCCGACTGCAGGCGCAGCAGCACCGGCTGGGTTTCCGGATCGCCGAAGCGGACGTTGAATTCGATCACCTTGGGCGCGCCGCTGGCGTCGATCATCAGCCCGGCGTAGAGGAAACCGGTGAACGGGATGCCGTCGTCGGCCATGCCCTTGACCGTGGGTTTCACGATCTCGCGCAGGATGCGTGCGTGAACCTCGGGCGTGACCACCGGCGCCGGCGAGTAGGCGCCCATGCCACCGGTGTTGGGGCCGGTGTCGCCGTCGCCGACGCGTTTGTGGTCCTGCGAAGTCGCCATCGGCAGCGCGGTCGTGCCGTCCACCATCGAGATGAAGCTGGCTTCCTCGCCTTCCAGGAATTCCTCGATGACGACGCGCGCGCCGGCATCGCCGAAGGCGTTGCCTTCCAGCATGTCGCGCACGGCGGCCTCGGCCTCGGCCAGGCTCGATGCCACGATCACGCCCTTGCCGGCGGCCAGGCCATCGGCCTTGATCACGATCGGCGCGCCTTTCTCGCGCACGTAGGCGAGCGCGGCATCGACGTCGGAATGCACGGCGTAGAACGCGGTGGGAATGCCGTGGCGGGCCAGGAAATCCTTGGCGAAAGCCTTGCTGCCCTCCAACTGCGCGGCGGCCGCGGTGGGCCCGAAGATGCGCAGGCCGGCGGCGCGGAAGCGGTCCACCACCCCGGCCACCAGCGGCGCCTCGGGGCCGACCACGGTCAGCGCCACGCCTTCGCGCTGCGCCAGAGCCAGCAGGCCGTCGATGTCGGTGGCCTTGACCGCGGCGTTGCGGCACCTGGCTTCGGTCGCGGTGCCGGCGTTGCCGGGGGCGATGAGCACCTCGGAGACGCGCTTTGATTGCGCCAGCTTCCACGCCAGCGCGTGCTCGCGGCCGCCGGAACCGATGACTAGGAGTTTCACGTCGGCATCCTCATGGCGTGGCCGCTGCGTCTGCGCGCGGCGTGGTTGACGGACAGTTGCGGGCCGGCAACTCGACTTCGAAAAAAACCCCGCCCTTGCGATCGACGAAGCGTCGTTTCAGCACGGCGTCGGTCTTGAGCAGGGGCTGGATCAGTGGATCGCTGCACCAGCTGCGTAGTGAGAACTCCTCGGCCTGGCGCAATTCGTCGAAACGCGGATTCTCGCGGGTCTTGGCGGCGGTGCCGAGCGGGCTGCGGATCACTTCGACCAGGGCAGCGCCTTCGATCTTCACCGATTCGATCACCAGATCCTCGACGTAGGGCTTGGGCAGCGTCGCCGCCAGCTTGACCTGAACCTGCGAAAGCGTCTGTTGCGTCGAGTCGCCCGTGCCACAGCCGACCAGCGTCAGCGCGGTGCCGAGGGCCAGGGCGATGTGGGGAAGCGCGCGGTTCATGCCTGCGGTCTCAGTGGCGGAAATGCCGCACGCCGGTGAACACCATCGCGATGCCGTGCTCGTCGGCCGCAGCGATCACCTCGCTGTCGCGCATCGAACCGCCCGGCTGGATCACCGCCTGGATGCCGGCTTCGGCGGCGGCGTCGATGCCGTCGCGGAACGGGAAGAAGGCATCCGAGGCCATCACCGAACCGGGTACGACCAGGCCGGCATCGACCGCCTTGATGCCGGCGATGCGCGCCGAATAGACGCGGCTCATCTGCCCGGCGCCCACGCCAATCGTGCGCATGTCCCTGGCATAGACGATGGCGTTGGACTTGACGAATTTCGCCACCTTCCACGCGAACAGCAGATCATTGAACTGTGCCTCGGTCGGTGCCAGTTGCGTCACCACTTTCAATTCATCGCGCGTCACCACGCGGTCGTCGGCGGTCTGCAGCAGCATGCCGGAGTTGACGCGCTTGCTGTCGATGAAGCCGGGCGAGGGCGGCGCCAGCGGGATGCGCAGCACGCGCACGTTGGCTTTCTTCTTCGCGTATTCCAGCGCGTCGGCGTCGTAGTCCGGCGCGATCAGCACCTCGACGAACTGGCGGTCGAGGATGGCCTTGCAGGTGGCACCGTCCAGCGGGCGGTTGAAGGCGAGGATGCCGCCGAACGCGCTGGTGGGGTCGGTGGCATACGCCGCCTCGTAGCTGTCCGCGCAACCGCTGCCCACGGCCACGCCACAGGGGTTGGCGTGCTTGACGATCACGCAGGCCGGGGCGTCGAACTGGCGCACGCATTCCCACGCTGCGTCCGAATCGGCCAGGTTGTTGTAGCTCAGCTCCTTGCCCTGCAACTGGGTGAAGGTGGCCAGCGAGCCCGGCGCCGGGTAGAGGTCGCGATAGAACGCGGCCTGCTGGTGCGGGTTCTCGCCGTAGCGCAGGTCCATCACCTTCACGAAGCTGCCGTTGGCCTGCGCCGGGAAAGCGCTGCGCTGTGGCACCGGCTGCGTGGCATCGGTGATGGAAGACAGGTAATCGCTGATCGCATCGCCGTATTGCGCCACGCGGTTGAACGCGGCCACCGCCAGCTTGAACCGGGTCGTCGCGGACAGCGCGCCATCGCCGGCATCCAGCTCCGCCAGCAGCTCCGGGTATTGCGTGGGTGAGGTGACGACGGCGACGCGGGCGAAGTTCTTGGCCGCCGAGCGCAGCATCGCCGGGCCGCCGATGTCGATGTTTTCCACCGCGTCGGCCAGCGTGCAGTCGGCGCGCGCCGTGATGGCTTCGAACGGGTACAGGTTCAGCACCAGCAGGTCGATCCTGTCGATGCCGTGCTCGGCCATCACCGCGTCGTCCAATCCGGCGCGGCCCAGCAGGCCACCGTGCACCATCGGGTGCAGGGTCTTGACCCGGCCGTCCATCATTTCCGGAAAGCCGGTCACCTCCGACACGTCCTTGACCATCAGGCCCGCCTCGCGCAGCGCGCGCGCGGTGCCGCCGGTGGACAGCAGCTCGACGCCGCGGGCGGCCAGCGCCCGGGCCAGTTCCAACAGGCCGGTCTTGTCGGAAACGGACAGCAGGGCGCGGTGAACGGTCACCGGCGCGCCGGAGAGGAAATCGGCGGACATGCGCGTTGGGATGCAGCGAGGGGGAGTTGCGATTATACCGGCGCGGCGCCCGCGATCAGGCCGGCAGCCCGTAATCGCGCAGCTTCTTGCGCAAGGTGGCGCGGTGGATGCCGAGCATCGCCGCGGCGCGGCTCTGGTTGCCTCCGCAGTGCTTCAGCACTTCGACGAACAGCGGGATTTCCAGTTCGCGCAGCGCGATGGCATACAGGTCGTTGGCCTCGCAGCCGTCGAGATCGCGCAGGAAGCGCCGCACCGAAGTGGCGACGTGGTCACGCAACGGCGGGCGGCCGGCGTTGTGGCGTGTGTCGGGGAGGCTCAATCTGGATCCTCGGGACGACCGCGTCGCGGCAGTGCGGCGGGCGGTCGGTTCAGTCTAGCGCGTTGCGTGCCGCCGTGCGCGGCCGTTCATTCGAAACGGAAATCGAAGGCCACGACGTTCGGCGCCGGTTCGACGATGTCGAAGCCGATCGACACCGCCTGCCCGGGTTCGAGCTGCAGCGGATGCGGCGCCTTGCCGAGGTATTCGCCCGACTGGAACCGGCGCGCGCCGAGAAGGCGGCCGTTGACGTCGGACAGGCTCAGCGCCAGCGCCGGCCAGGGCTGCGGCCAGCGCGCATCGTTGCGGAAGCTGGCCTGCACCCGCAGCACGCCGGGACGATCCGGCTGGGCGATCACGTCGCGCGCCAGCATGGTGATGGCCGCCGGCTCGTGCCACGCCGGCAGCGTGCAGTGCAGCGACCGGCACAGCGAGACAAGCAGCGGTCGCAGTTCCGGGCTGGCGGCAAGCTGTTCGCGCTGCAGCCAGCCCACCTGCGCCAGCAGGGCGACGACCAGCGCGACCAGCGCCAGCCATTCGCCGCGTCGCCGCGGATTCGCGCCGCCACGGCTGCCGGTGTGGGCAAAGCTCGGGGCGTGGGTCATGCCGTCGCCTCGCGGTGGTTGCGCACGCCGTCGATCCGCACCCAATCGCCTTCATGCACCACTTCGAGCGCGTCGAACCAGGGCGCGTAGCGTTCCTGCAATTCCTGTTCCTGCCCGGCGAGGATGCCTGACAGTGCGATCCGCCCGCCTGGCGCAGTGCGCGCGGCCAAGGTTTCGGCCAGCGCATCGAGCGCGCTGGCGAGGATGTTGGCGACCACGATGGGGTAGCCCCGTTCAGGGGCATCCTGCGGAAGGCGCACATCGATGGCCACGTCGTTGCGCTGCGCGTTGTCGGCGGTGGCGATCAGCGCCTGCGGGTCGTTGTCGATGCCGAAGGCGCTTCCGGCGCCGAGCTTGAGTGCCGCCAGCGCGAGGATGCCGCTGCCGCAGCCGAAGTCGAGCACGCTTTTGCCCTGCAGTTCGCCACGCACCGCCAGAGCGTCCAGCCAGCGCAGGCACAGCGCGGTGGTCGGATGGGTGCCGGAGCCGAAGGCCAGGCCCGGGTCGAGCCGCACGACCGCCACATCGGGCGTATTCGCCTGCTCGGGCAAGTCGTGGTTCCACGGCACGATCCAGGTGCGCTCACCGAAGCGCATGGGCTGGAAGGTGTCCAGCCACGCGCGCTCCCAGTCCTGGTCTTCGACTTTTTCGAATCGCGCCTGCGACCAGTCCAGCTCCGGGTCGAAGGCCTCCAGCGCCGCCAGCAGCAGCAGGGCATCGGTCTCGGCGGGAAACAGTGCGGTCGCCGTCATCTCGTCCCACAGCGGCAGTTCGCCGACGCCGGGTTCGAAGATCGCCTGTTCGTCGGCGGCGTCGAGATGGGCGTCCTGCAGCGTGACGGCCAGCGCACCGACGTCGTCCAGCGCGCGCTCAACGCGCGGCTGCAGGCGTTCGGTGCACGGCAGGGTGAGTTGCAGATAGGGCATGACGGATGGGCGCGAAACGGCGCGCCCATTGTCGCAGGTTCCGCAGGTGCCGCGATCAGCCTCCGAGGATGCTGTTGAGCAGGCCGCCGCGCCGGCGCTGCGGCTGCCGCTCGTTGCCGCGCTGCGAGTCGTCCTGCATGTTGCCGAAATCCATGCCCAGCATCGAGGTGGCGGTGGAACGCGTGCGCAGGCGCACGCTCCATTCCGGATGCCACGGCTGCTTGCGGTCGGCCGGCCTGGGCGGATAGGTGATCCAGGTTTCCGGGCCGTAGGCGCTCATCGTCAACATGGCCGGCATTGCGCCGGAAGCGCCGCCGTCCGCGAAGATGCCGCGCGGAATCACGCAGCTGGTCGCGGTCCCCGGCAGCAGCACCTTCTGCTTCAGCCATTTTTCGACGTTGCCGTTCGACAGCGACACGTGCAGTTCGGCACCGGCGCCGGGGACGTCGGCGCTGCTCCAGACCGTCATCTGGAAGGCATTCTGGCCGAGCTGCTTCATGTGCATCCCGTTGATGAAATAGGCGCGTGCGTTGGCGACCGAGGGCCAGCCCAGGTACACCGCGTCGGTCATCTCGCCTTGTGAACGCAGGTTCAGTCTGGGCATGAAGTCCGCGGCCTGGCCGACCTGGAACTGCATCGAGGCCGGAATGCCGTCGCCGGTGATCCGGTGGTCGCCGGCCAGGCTGGCGCCGTTGGGAACCTGGCGGCCGTACTGGCGGTTGGGCCAGTAGACGTAGCCGGGCTGGATGCCGATGTCGCGGTCGGGGACATACAGCCCGCGCGACACGCTGCCGCTGGTCTGGACGCCGAAGCCCTGCATGCCCATCGGGCCCTTGCTGGGATCGAAGGTGCCGCCGCGAACCTTGATCGTGGTGATCTTGGGCTGGCCGGGCCGCACCTCGGCGCCGCAGCCCCAATATTCGACGATCTTCATTTCCATGTCCGGGACGGTGGTCGCCGATGGCCGCTGCGTCGGCCGCTCTCCGGGCGTGGAGGCTTCACTGATCGGGACGAGCGTGAGAGAGCGCCCCAGGTTCAGTCCGGACGGAATCTGGTCGTCGGCCTGGACGCCCGGCTTGAGCGCATTGTGCAGGGCGATGTCCAGATACTGTCCGGTCATGCCGCCGGTGCGGGTGGTCGGATAGACCGGTCTTGCGGTATCGGTACCGCCGCCCATGCGCCGCGCCATCATGCCGCCCAGCATTCCCCCCATCATCCCGCCCATGTCCGGCATCCCGGCCATGTTGTGGGTGAGGGCGTCGATGTAGAGCTGGGTCGGGGGCGTGGGACCCTGCTGGCTGGCGGCTGGCAGGGCGGCAAGGGTGCTGAGCAGGGTGACGAACAGGAGATTGCGGCGGCGCATGAACGGGCTCCGGTGGTCGGGGGAGACATTGATTACAGTACAAGCGGAATCCGATCGCAAAACCGGACAGCCCGCAGCTGGGGCCGGTTCAGGCTTACAACCCCTGCGCGGCCTGCGCCACCGCGCGAAACAGGGCGCGGCCCTTGTTCATGGTCTCCTCCCACTCCCGCTGCGGGTCGGAATCGAACACGATGCCGGCGCCGGCCTGCACGTGCAGGCGGCCGTCCTGGATCACGGCGGTGCGAATCGCGATCGCGGTGTCGGCATCGCCGTGCCAGCCGATGTAGCCGATGGCACCGGCATACACATTGCGCTTGACCGGTTCCAGCTCGCGGATGATTTCCAGCGCGCGGATCTTGGGCGCACCGGAGACGGTGCCGGCGGGAAAGGTGGCACGCAGCACGTCGGCGTAGCTCAAGCCGTCCTGCAACTGGCCAGTCACTTCGCTGACGATGTGCATGACGTGGCTGTAGCGTTCGATCACGAACTGCTCGCCCACCTCCACCGTGCCCGCCTGCGACACGCGGCCGACGTCGTTGCGGCCGAGGTCGATCAGCATCAGGTGTTCGGCGCGCTCCTTCGGGTCCGCCAGCAGCTCGGCTTCCAGCGCCAGATCGTCTTCCACCGTCTTGCCGCGCGGGCGGGTGCCGGCGATCGGACGCACGGTCACCTTGCCCTGCTGCTGGCGCACCAGGATCTCCGGCGAGGAGCCCACCACCTGGGTGCCGCCCACGTCCAGGAAGTACATGTACGGCGACGGGTTGAGCGCACGCAATGCGCGGTACACATCCACCGGCCGCGCCGCGAACGGCACGCTCATGCGCTGGCTGAGCACCACCTGAAAGGCGTCGCCGGCGCGGATGTAGTCCTGCACCTGTTTCACCGCGGCGATGAAGCCTTCGCGAGTGAAGCCGCTGACGAAGTCGGCCTCGTCCAGCGCCGCCGGCTGCAGAGTTTCCGGATACGGCGCGCCGCCGTGGCGCAGCCGGTGCGCCAATGCATCGAGCTTGCGGTTGGCGCGCGCCCAGGCCTGCGGCTCGCGCGGATCGGCGTGCACGATCAGGTACAGCCGCCCCTTGAGGTTGTCGAACACCGCGAGCGCATCGCTGCGCATCAGCAGGATGTCGGGCGTGCCCAGTTCGTCGGGTTTCGGGTTCGCTGCCAATCGGGGTTCGATGTATTCGATGCACTCGAAACCGAACCAGCCCACCAGCCCGCCGGTGAAACCCGGCAGGCCGTCGATCTGCGGCACCTGGTGCATGGCACGCAGGCGCTCCACTTCGGCCAGCGGATTGGCCACCGCGCGGGTTTCGACGATCTCGCCGTGTTCGCGAACCGCCAACTGGTGGCCCCGGAACTCGTACACCGTGCGCGCCGGCAGGCCGATGATCGAATAGCGGCCGAAACGCTCCCCGCCTTCCACGGATTCGAACAGGTAGGTGTGCGGGCCGTCGGCCAGCTTCAGGTAGACCGACAGCGGGGTGTCGAGGTCGGACAGCACCTCGCGCACCACGGGGACAAGGTTGAAGCCTTCAGCGGCGTACTGGTTGAACTGGGCGTGCGTGATCACGGAGAGCGTCCTTCAAAAGTTGCGTGCGGGCGAATGGGGCGGCAGTACCACGCCACCATCGCCAGCCGTGTTCGAAGGAAGGGATCGCCCGATTCATGGCAGCACTGTACCGGCCGGAGGCGGGTTGCCGCAATGCGCGTTCAGCCACGCGCCGCGGCGATGGCCTGCTTCATCTGCACGATGACGGCGGCATAGTCCGGCTGGCCGAAGATCGCGCTGCCGGCGACGAAGGTGTCGGCCCCGGCGGCGGCGATCTCGCCGATGTTGCCGGGTTTCACCCCGCCGTCGATCTCCAGCCGCACGGGTCGGCCACTGGCGTCGATCATCGCGCGCACCTTGCGCAGTTGCTTGAGTGCCGAGGGGATGAACGATTGCCCGCCGAAGCCGGGGTTCACCGACATCAGCAGCACGTAGTCGATCTCGTCCAGCATCACGTCGAGCACATCGAGCGAGCTGGCCGGATTGAACACCAGGCCGACCTGGCAACCAAGCGACTTGATCAACTGCACGCTGCGGTGGACGTGGCGGCTGGCCTCGGGGTGGAAGCTGATGGAACTGGCGCCGGCCTCGGCGAACATCGGGATCAGCCCGTCCACCGGCTCGACCATCAGGTGGACGTCGATGGGCGCTGTCACGCCATGCTTGCGCAGCGCCGCGCACACCGCGGGACCGATGGTGAGGTTGGGGACGTAGTGGTTGTCCATCACGTCGAAGTGGATCCAGTCGGCGCCGGCGGCGAGCACGGCGTCCACTTCTTCGCCCAGTCGGGCGAAATCGGCGGACAGGATCGACGGCGCGATGACGGTCGGTTGCACGGCGGGCTCCACGGTGGACGGGCGAATGCGGCGGCGCGCATTGATCCGGCAAGTTTACAGGCCGCGCCGCCCGTCACGGCTTAAAATGCGCGCTTTCCACCCGACGCGCGCCCATGGCCACCACCCTGCTGCATGCCGACCTGCCCGGCCTGAACCTGAGCCATCGCGGCAAGGTGCGCGACGTGTTCGACCTCGGCGACGGCCACCTGCTGATGGTGGCGACAGACCGCCTGTCCGCCTTCGACGTGGTGCTGCCCGACCCGATCCCCGGCAAGGGCGAGATGCTGTGCCAGATCAGCAATTTCTGGTTCGACAAGACCGCCCACATCATCGCCAACCACCTCACCGGCATTGACGTTGCCTCGGTGCTGCCCGCCGGCGTGGACCCGGCGCTGTACGCCAGACGCGCGGTGGTGACCAGGAAGCTCACGCCGGTGCCGGTGGAATGCATCGCCCGCGGCTACATCATCGGCAGCGGCTGGAAGGACTACCAGCGTACCGGCGCGGTCGGCGGCATCACGTTGCCGCAGGGGTTGCAACAGGCGCAGGAACTGCCCGAGCCGATCTTCACGCCGTCGACCAAGGCCGCCGTCGGCACCCACGACGAGAACATCGACTTCGCCACCGCCGCCCACCTGATCGGGCGCGAGCAGGCCGAGGCGGTGCGCGACGCGACCTTGGCGATCTACCGCTTCGCGCGCGACCACGCCGCGCAGCGCGGAATCATTCTGGCCGACACCAAGTTCGAATTCGGCACCGACGCCGACGGCCGGCTGTACGTGATGGACGAGATGCTGACGCCGGATTCCAGCCGCTACTGGCCGGCCGACCAGTACGCCGTCGGCAGCAGCCCGCCCAGCTACGACAAGCAGTTCGTGCGCGACTATCTGGAAACGCTTCCCTGGGACAAGACCGCGCCGGGACCGACGCTGCCGGCCGAGGTCATCGAACGCACCCGCGCCAAGTACGCCGAGGCGTTGGAACGGCTGGCGGGAATCCATTTCGCGTAGGCAACCGTCGCGGTCGGCGCCCGACCGCTGCGCGCTATCATTCCCCTCTGACCCGACGATGCCCGAGGCGGTAATGGCTGCACTGATCTGTGGTTCCCTGGCCTACGACACCATCATGGTGTTTCCCGACCAGTTCAAGAACCACATCCTGCCGGACAAGGTGCACATCCTGAACGTGTCCTTCCTGGTGCCGCGGATGCGCCGCGAGTTCGGCGGCTGCGCCGGCAACATCGCCTACAACCTCAAGCTGCTGGGCGGCGATCCAATCCCGATGGCCACCGTGGGCCAGGATTTCGGGCCGTACCGCGAGTGGTTCAACGAACAGGAGATCTGCCTCGATCACGTCAAGGTGATCGACGAGCTGTTCACTCCGCAGGCCTTCATCACCACCGACCACGACAACAACCAGATCACCGCCTTCCACCCCGGCGCGATGATGCGCAGCTTCGAGAACCACGTGAAGGACGTGCCTAACGTGAGCATCGGCATCGTCAGCCCGGACGGCTACGAGGGCATGCTGCAGAACGCGAAGGAGTTCTTTGAAGCCGGCGTACCCTTCATCTTCGATCCCGGCCAGGCAATGCCGCTGTTCAACGGCGAAGAGCTGCGCGACTTCATCGACAAGGCCGACCACGTCTGCGTCAACGACTACGAGTCGAACCTGCTGCAGGAGCGCACCGGCTGGAGCGCGGCCGAAATCGCCGGCAGGGTCGAGGCCTACATCGTCACCCGTGGCCCGCAGGGCGCGGAAATCCACGCCGACGGCCAACTGCACCGGATCCCGCCCGCGCACGAGCGCCGGATCACCGACCCGACCGGCTGCGGCGACGCCTTCCGCGCCGGCCTGATCTTCGGCATCGAGAAAGGCTACGACTGGAAGACCATCGGCCGCATGGGCAACCTGATGGGCGCGCTCAAGGTCGAACATCCGGGCACCCAGAACCAGCGCTTCGACTACGACGAATTCGCCGAGCAGTTCCGCCAGCAGTTCGGCTACGCGCTGGGGTGAGGGCGCGTCGTCAGCAGCGGGCGGCCGGGGCGTCTGGACGCCGGATGCGCGACCGCTGCGTCAGTTCCACTTCGGCAGTTTCGAGGCGTCCAGCCCGCCGACCTCGAAGGTTGCGCTGCGGCGTCCCATGTCCCGGGTCGGGAATTCGATGGTGAGGCGTTTGCCGGCCTTGGCCAGCTTCCACAGTCCTTTCCAGTCCTCGATGAACATGGCGATGGCTTCGTCGGTGTTCGGGCGCGAGCCGGGCAGGACGTGGTCCTTGCCGTCCAGCGTCACCTTGAGCCTGCAGCCCTTGTAGCAGTCGAAATCGCCGGCCTGCAGCACCAGGTAGGCGCTGCGGCCCCATTCGGGATGGTCGCGGAAGATCAGCCGCACCGGATGCGTGCCGCTGCCGTCGGTGTCCACTTCTTCCGTGGAGAAGATCGAGGCCGAGAGCTGGTGGCCGCCTTTGACTTCTTCGTCGCCGTAGGACCAGAGGGCTTCCAGTCGGCGGGCCTCCTGCTGTTGCCCGGCCTTGGCGGCGATTTCTTCGAGCCTGGGTTTCACCCGCGCCGCCGCCGCGCTGGCGGGATGGTCTTGCAACAGCACGTCGCCGTAGCCCTTGGCCAGATGCCAGTTCTGGTCCGCCACCGCGGCTTCGAACTGTTTTTCCATCGCTTCGGCCGCCTGTTCGTCGGCGGCTTGCCGGGCGGCGGCAGCCTGCGCTGCGGCCTGCGGATCGACGCGGTTGCAGGCGGGCAGGAGCAGGCACAGGGCGAGGGCGAGCGTTGCGGTTTTCATCGGCGTCTAGGATCCGGCGGAAGGGGGTGAGTTCGTGGCAACATCGATCGATCCGCACCGCCCTGAAAGGTCGCGGCATCGGCTTCGATCAGGTCGACGACCGCCTCGGCCACCGCGTCGGCGTTCTCCATCAGCGCCATGTGGCCGCAGCCGTCGAGCAGGATCTTGCGCGCCTGCGGGATGCGCTGTGCGTACAGGTCCAGCGCGCTGGGGTCGATCACCGCGTCCTGCCGGCCCCACAGCAGCAGGGCGGGCTGGCGGATGGCGCCGGCTTCCTCGCCGGGCAGCAGGTTTTCCTCGCTGCGGCCGATCCGGTCCATCACCGCCTGCTCGAAGTCCGCATCGCGCCTGCGCTGGCGGATCAGCCCCCAGGACGCCGGCCACGGGATCCACGGTTTGCTGGATTCGTCGAAGAAGACGGTGTCGATGTAGTGGCGCAGGGACGCGGCATCGTGGACGGCAAAGGGGTTCTTCCCCGCCAGCACGTCCAGCCCGAACGGGTTGTCGGCAAAGCGCACGCCGGCGGCGTCCAGCAACCCGACCCTGGTGATCTGCTGCGGGTAGCGTGCGGCCGCGAGCGCGGCGATGCCGCCGCCCATCGAGTGGCCGAGCAACACGACGGGATGCGCGGGTGAAAGCGCCTGGATGAAGGCGGCGACGCGGGCGGCCTGTTCCGTGAAGCCATAGACCGCGTCCGGCTTGCGCTCGCTTTCGCCCCAGCCCGGCAGGTCCGGAATCAGCAGGCGATAGCGCCCGCGCAGCGCGCGCGCCAGCGGGTACCAGTTTTCCTTGCTGCCGGTGAAGCCGTGGATCATCACCACGACCGTCGCGTCGCTGCGGGCGTTCGCGCTGGCGGCATAGACCCAGCGATGGCCGACGGCTTCGACCTGCGCCCGAACCAGTCCGGCGGCGCGACGCTGGCGCGCGAATTCCAGCCGGATCGGCAGCATCGGATCGCGCCACAGGGCGAAGGCCGTCGCCGCGGCGACGGCCAACGCCAGCGCGATGCCCCAGACCAGCACGAGGCGTCAGGGGCTCAGTGCGCCGCGGCGGGATCCGCCTGCGGCGCCGAAGCGCCGCCTTCCGGCTTGGCGTCGGCGGGCGCGGCAGGCGCAGGCGCAGGCGTGTCGCCCAGCTTGGCCTTGCCCTCGGCAATCACCTGCTCGATGGTCCCGGCGGTGATCGGATGGGTGCCCGGCTTGGCCTTGGCGAACACCTGCTCGGCAAACGCCAGCCCGTCCGGGGTGGCGACCAGCGCCTTGTAGATCGGGATGATCAGCTTGCGCCGGCCGACCCGTTCCAGGAACTTGCCCATCTCCTCGCGCGCGGCCGTGTAGCCGCTGCGTTCGGCCAGCGGATACCAGCGCATCGCGATCTCGCCGTTGGGAGTGCCGGTGAAGTGGTAGGTGGCGTCGAGCTGCTCCAGTTGCTCGGGCTTGAGCGTCGGCGGCATGCCTTCGAGGAAATGCACCCATTCCTGCGTGCTCCATTCCCCGGTGACGCTCTTGTCCGGCAGCTTGCCGCTGCCCTGCCAGGCGATGCGGCCGGCGTTGACGGTGGCGAAGCGCCGCGACTCGACTTGCGGGGCATCGGCCGGGATGCCTGGCTCGTACAGCCATTGGTCGATTTCCCGCATTGTGACAACGCCGGGATGCTGCGCCAGCAGGGTGGATTCGAGGTAGTCGCGGAACTGGCGGGTGGTGATGCTCTGGAAGGCGAAGTGGTCGAAGTAGCCGCGCAGCCACGGATCGAACGTGCCGCGGCCGAAGCGCTTCTCCAGATATTCCATGAACCAGGCGCCCTTGGTGTAGACGGTGGCGCTGGACTGGTCGTCCGGGTCGGCCAGCGTTCCGGGCTTGAGCGAAAGCCGCTGCAGGTCGGGCGCCAGCGTCTTGAACTCGTCCTTGAGCTCGTCGCGGTCGATCACCTCTTCCATGTCGGCGACGTCGCGGCCGTAGAGCTTTTCGGTGATGCGGCTCTGCACGTAGGTGGTGATGCCTTCGTTGAGCCAGGCGTCCTTGTCGGTGGCGAAGGTGACGAGGTTGCCGGACCAGCTGTGCGCCAGTTCGTGGGCCACCAGCGACACCAGCGACTTGTCGCCGACGATCACGGTCGGGGTGGCGAAGGTCAGGCGCGGATTCTCCATGCCGCCGTAGGGGAAGCTCGGCGGCAGCACCAGCAGGTCGTAGCGGCCCCAGCGGTAGGGGCCGTAGATCTGCTCGGCGGTTTCGATCATCTTTTCGGTGTCCTCGAATTCCTTGGCGGCGCGATCGACCATGGCCGGCTCGGCCCACACGCCGCTGCGCGCGGAAATCGGCTTGAACACGAGGTCGCCGGCGGCGATGGCGAGCAGGTAGGACGGAATCTTCTGCGGCATCTTGAAGCTGTAGTCGCCGTCGCGCACCGCGTCCGGATCGTTGTCGGCGCTCATCAGCACCATCGCGTCCTTCGGCGACGTCACGTGCGCGCTGTAGGTGAAGCGCACCTGCGGGGTGTCCTGCAGCGGCACCCACGAGCGGGCGTGGATCTGCTGCGACTGGCTGAACATGAAGGGCTGCTTGCCGCCCTCGGTCATCGACGGTTCCAGCCACTGCAGGCCGGAAGCGCTGGGCGAGGTGGCGTAGGTGACGCGCACCCTGGCCGGACGGTCGGGAGTCTGGATGGTCAGCGCCGCGCCCAGGGTTTTGTCCGGTGCGGCCAGCTGGAATTGCAGCGGCGCCCAGCTGCCGTCGGCACGCTGGCCCTCGGCCTTGTCGATCTTCAGGTCGCGGGTGTCGAGCACCAGCGCGGTGGCGCCCTTGTCCAGCCAATCCAGCGTGTAGGTCGCGCTGCCGCTGATCTGCTTCAGGTCGAAATCGACTGCCAGATCCAGCGCGATGTCGGTGATCCGCACCTTGTCCGGCTGGGCGTAGGAATGTTCGTCCACGACTTTCTCCGCAGCGACGGTGGGAGCGGCGGTCGGCGCGTTGGCGGTCTGGGGGGCCTGGGCCTTGCCGCAGCCGGCAGCGACGAGGGCGACGGCGGCAGCGGCGGCAAACGACAGGAACAGCGGGCGCATGGGCACGATCCGTTGACGGAAACCGCGAGTTTATCGCCGTCAGCCCGGTTTCGTCGCATCACATTCCTGAATGCCGGCTTTCGCGCACGCGCCGACCGCATCCCGGTCTTCCGCCAAGCCTGGCTGCGTTCAGCCCATCTTCGCCAGCCGCAGCTGGAACAGCACCTTGGTCACCAGCAGGCGTTCCTCGATCGGCTTGAGCACGAGGTCGTTGGCGCCCTCGCGCAGCAGCGCGGCCTGGTTTTCGCGGTTTTCGTCGCCGGTCATCATCAGCATCGGCAGCTTGCGCTTGCCGTAGTGGAACACCGCGCGGATCTGGTTGAGCAGGTCGCGGCCGCTGAGGATGCCCTTGAGATAGACGTCGCTGAGCACGAGATCGGCGCCGACGTCGCCGTCGCTGCGGCCGATGAACTTGTGCAGGTGTTCGAGCGCGTCCTCGACGCTGGGCACGTGCAGCACCTGCATGCCCTGGCGTTCCAGCATGCGCCGGGTGGCGACCGCCACCACCTTGCTGTCCTCGACGTAGAGCACCCGCGCGCCCTCGATCGGGGCCGGGTGGATGTAGCCGCGGACGAAGGCCGCCAGCGCCTCCTGCCCGAGGCTCTTGTCGAAGTAGTCGGTGATGTCCTCGGTGAAGATCCGGGTTTCCAGCGCTTCCTGGGCGTTGCCGGAAATCACGATCACCGGCACGTAGGCCTGCCCGGCCGATTGCCGCACCGCGCGCGCCAGCGCCAGGCCGTCGCCGTCGGGCAGCACCAGCGCCGTGGTCACCAGATCGACGGAGCCGTCGGCCAGGGCGGTGCGCGCCTCCGCCAGACCGCCGCAGCCGACGACCTGTGCGTTGGGCAATTCCTTGAGCAGGGTGTCGGAGATCAGCCGGCGCACCAGCTTGCTGCCATCGACCACCATCACCCGAGGGGCGTCGCCGGCGACGTGGCGCAGGTCGTGCTTTTCGGCCATCGTCAGTGCTCCAGCGGCCGGGTCTGGCGCAGGTAATGCCCGCTGACCAGGGCCGCGCCGGTCCAGCCGAGCACGGCCGCGCCCGCCAGCACGGCGCCGGCCTGCAGAGGATCCAGCCCGCGCAGCGCGAAGCGGCTGCCGTAGCGTGCGGCCAGTTCCGCCAGCGGCTGCGCCAGCGCCAGCCCGGCCAGCGTCAGCAGGCCCAGCGCGATCGCGCCCGCGATCAGCCCGTACCACGCACCGAGGTACAGGAAGGGTCGCTGCACGAAGCCGTCGCTGGCGCCGAGCAATTGCAGCACGCCGATCTCCTCGCGTCGGGACTGGATGTCCAGACGCACCGTGTTTCCGACCACCAGCAATGCGCCCAGTCCCAGCAGGGCGGCCAGCACCGCAACGCCACGGGTGCCGAACGCCAGCCAAGCCTGCAGCCGCTGCTGCCAGAGCGCATCGTACTGCACGCGCTCGATTTGCGGCAGCGCCGACAGCGCCTGCGCCAGCGGCGCCTCGGCGCCGCGCGGGGTCAGCTCCAGCAGGCTGGGCAGCGCCGCGCGCGCCTGTTCCGGCCCGAGCGCGTCGATCGCCTGCGCCAGATCCGGCCGCTGCCGCAGCTGCGCCAGCGATTGCTCGGGCGCGATCACGGCGACTGCGGCCACGTCCGGTCGCTGCCGCAGCGTCTGTGCCAGCGCCTGCGCCTGCGCGGCATCGACGTCGAGCTTGAGGAAGGCGGTCAGCGCACGCGAGGCCTGCACCTGCGCGCCCAGCCGCTGGGCATTGTGGACGCCCAGCCACAGCCCCAGCGGGAGCGCCAGCGCGAGCGCCATCACACCCGCCGTGAGCAGGGTCGCCCACGGACGCCCCAGCAGGCGACCGAGGCTGGTGCCCAGGCTGCGGCCGTGGTGGGCCAGCCAGGCGGCCAGGCGACCGTGGTGCACCTTCGTGACGCGGCGCGCGGCGGGACTAGGCATCGGCGAGATCCTCCGGCGCGATGTCGTCCTCGAGGCTGCCGTTGGCCAGCACCAGCACGCGCTTTTTCATGCGCTTGACCAGGGCGATGTCGTGGCTGGCCACCAGCACGCTGGTACCGCGTTCGGGCAGAGAGGCGAACAACGCCATGGTCTCGGCGGACAGGCCGGGGTCGAGGTTGCCGGTGGGCTCGTCGGCGATCAGCAGCGCCGGTTCGGCGACGATGGCACGGGCGATCCCGACCCGCTGCTGTTCGCCCGCGGACAGCTGTCCCGGCAGGGCGCGCTCGCGCCCACCCAGCCCCACCCGATCGAGGATCGAACGTACCCGCTTGCCGATCTCGGCCCGCTTCATCCCGCGCAGCACCAGCGGCAGCGCCACGTTGTCGGCCACGCTGCGATCGGCGAGCAGCTGGTGGTTCTGGAACACCACCCCGATCTCGCGGCGGTGCCGGGCGATGGCGCCGCCGCGCACGCCGGCCAGGTTGCGGTCGTTGAACAGGACGGCGCCCCGGCTCGGACGTTCGGCCAGGTGGATCAACCGCAGCAGGGTGCTTTTGCCGGCGCCGGAATGCCCGGTGACGAAGGCCATTTCGCCCGCGTCCATGGCGAAGCTGACCGCTTCGAGCGCCTTGCGCGGGCCGGGATAGACCTTGCTGACGCTGTCGAATTGCAGAACCGGCATGCGGCGTGGCGGGAAAGGAAACCGGCCGCAAGTATCGCCTGCCGCGCGCCGCCCGGCCAGCGCCGGATGCAGTCGCGTTCAGCGGGATTTTCGTGGAGCCCCGTGTGGGGACGCAGGCTTGAACCGCGTCGGCTGCTCTCCCGGCAGTGGCTACAGCACCGACAGCGCCTTGTCCCGGCGTTCGGCCAGCTTCTTTTCCAGATAGTGGATGTTCTGCCCGCCTTGGGCGAAACCGCCGTCGGCGAGGATGCGCTGCTGCAGCGGGATGTTGGTCTTGATACCGTCCACCACCAGCTCCGACAGCGCCACCCGCATGCGCGCGATCGCCTGCGCGCGGGTCGCGCCGTGGACGATGAGCTTGCCGATCATCGAGTCGTAGTTCGGCGGCACCCGGTAGCCTTCGTAGATGTGGGTGTCCATGCGCACGCCGGGGCCGCCGGCGGCGTGGTAGTGCTGGATCAGGCCCGGGCTGGGCATGAAGGTGTCGGGGTCTTCGGCATTGATCCGGCACTCGATCGCGTGGCCGCGCAATTCGATGTCCTGCTGCCGGATCGACAGCGGCTCGCCGCCGGCGATCAGCAGCTGCTCGCGGATCAGATCGACGCCGGTGATCATCTCCGTCACCGGGTGCTCGACCTGGATGCGGGTGTTCATCTCGATGAAGTAGAAGCGCCCGTCCTGGTACAGGAACTCGAAGGTGCCGGCGCCGCGGTAGCCGATCCGCAGGCAGGCCTCGACGCAGACCGCGCCGATCTGCGCGCGCAGCTCGGGCGTGATGCCGGGCGCAGGCGCTTCCTCGACCACCTTCTGGTGGCGACGCTGCATCGAGCAGTCGCGTTCGCCCAGATACACCGCGTGGCCCTGGCCGTCGGCCAGCACCTGGATTTCCACGTGGCGCGGATTTTCCAGGTACTTCTCCATGTAGACCATGTCGTTGCCGAACGCCGCCTTGGCCTCGGCCTTGGTGGTGGCGATGGCGTTGGCCAGCGCGGCCTCGGTGCGGACATCGCGCATCCCGCGCCCGCCGCCGCCGCCGGCCGCCTTGATCAGCACCGGGTAGCCGATTTCGGCCGCGATCCTCGCGTTCGTCGCCGGGTCGTCGCCCAGCGGCCCGCCGCTTCCCGGCACGCAGGGCACGCCGGCGGCCTGCATCGCGCGGATCGCCTCGACCTTGTCGCCCATCAGCCGGATGGTGTCGGCGCGCGGGCCGATGAAGACGAAGCCGGACTGCTCCACGCGCTCGGCGAAGTCGGCGTTCTCCGACAGAAAGCCGTAGCCGGGATGGATCGCCTGGGCGTCGGTGACCTCGGCAGCGGCGATGATCGCCGGCATGTTGAGGTAGCTCTCGGCCGACGGTGCCGGGCCGATGCAGACCGACTCGTCGGCCATCGCCACGTGCTTGAGGTTGCGATCGACGGTGGAATGCACCGCGACCGTGCGGATGCCCATGGTGTGGCAGGCGCGCAGGATGCGCAGCGCGATTTCACCACGGTTGGCGATGACGACTTTTTCGAGCATGGTGTGGTCTCAGTGTCCCGTTCGTCCGGCCCGCCGGCGTGCATGCCGGCGGGCGTTCGCAGGCTCGCGCCGGCGGCGCTCGAAATCCCTTTTCACCCGATCACGAACAGCGGCTGGTCGAATTCCACCGGCTCGCCGCTGTCGCAACGGATCGCCAGCACCACGCCGGCGGCGTCGGCTTCGATCGGGTTGAACATCTTCATCGCCTCGATGATGCCGAGGGTGTCGCCGACCTTGACCTGCTGGCCGACGCTGACGAAGGCCGGCTTGTCCGGCGCCGGGCTGGCGTAGAAGGTGCCGACCATCGGCGCGCGCACGACGTGGCCTTCGGGCAGGTCGGGTGCGTCGGGCCTGGGGCTGCCGCCGGTGGCGGCCTGGACCGGCGACTGCATCGGCATCGCCTGCGCCGGAGGCGGGGCCGCGTGCGCCGGGGCGTGCGCGACGTGCGCGGCTCCGCCCTTGGGCAGGCGCGCCAGGCGCACCGATTCCTCGCCTTCCTTGATCTCGATTTCGGCGAGGTTGGATTCTTCCAGCAGGTCGATCAGTTTCTTGATCTTGCGCAGGTCCATGGCAGTACTCGGTAGGCAGTCCGGCGTGCGGCGCGGACGGGCGTGGAAGGGAAACTCAGGACAGCCGCTTCAGCGCGGCGTCGAGGGCGTAGCGGTAGGAGTCGGCGCCGAAGCCGCAGACCACGCCCACGGCCTTGTCGCTGAAATAACTGTGCTGGCGGAACGGCTCGCGGGCGTGCGGGTTGGAGAGGTGGATTTCGATATAGGGGATGGCCACCGCCGCCAGCGCGTCGCGCAGGGCGACCGAGGTGTGGGTGAAAGCGGCCGGGTTGATCAGGATGAACGCGGTCCCGTCACCGGCTGCCGCCTGTACGCGCTCCACCAGCGCGTGCTCGGCGTTGGACTGGAACGCTTCCAGCGCGTGCCCGGCGGCCTGCGCGCGCGCGGTCAGGTCGGCGTCGATGTCGGCCAGGGTCACGCGGCCGTACACCTCCGGTTCCCGGCTGCCGAGCAGGTTCAGGTTGGGGCCGTGCAGGAGCAACAGCTTGGCCATCGGCGCGTCGTAAAATCCCCGGAAATCGGCGCGCAGTGTCCCGCGAACCGGCGGCGGTGTCCAGTTTTCCAGTCCAGTTCGCCGAAGTTTCGCGAAATAACGAAATTTTAATGACGTGTTCGAGCGAAAGCTCTAAAAACGTGTGCGGGTTGGAAGATGGCCCGCGCCCGTCCCCGCGCCCGGCGAGGATTCCCAACCTGCGGCGGCGTTCAACGGGTTTCGGAAGCCCAGGCCGCAATCGCCGCCTGGTTTTCGAACGGCCCGATCCTTGTCTTGAGCAGGCGTCCGTCGGCGTCGATCAGCGCCGAAAACGGCAAGACGCCGGCGCGATTGCCCAGCCGCACGCTGGTGTCGGCGGGGCCGGGGGCGTCGGTCAGGATCGGGTAGGTAATGCCGTGGGCGGCGAGGAAGTTGCGCACTGCGTCCGGTTCATCCAGGGCGATGCCGACCACATGAACGCCAGATACCCCCTGTTTCACCGAGAATGCCTGCAGATCTGGCATTTCCTTCAGGCACGGTGCGCACCAGGTGGCCCAGAGGTTGACCAGGGTGCGGCGTCCGGCCCAGGCATCGGGAAGCTGGACTTTCCTGCCGTCAAGGTCGGTCAGGGCCAGCGCCGGCATGCGTTCGCCGCGGCGGGCCACGATCACGCCTGCGGGCAGCGGCGGCGCCCGCGCTTCCAGCGTGGCCTGCAGGGCCTCCTGCCCGACTTCGGTGCCGGCCAGCCGGTAGGCGATCCGGGGTTCGAAGAACACGCTGGCGGCGGCACCGGCCAATGCCGCCACCGCGGCGACCAGCAGCACGGTGCGGTTGGAGGGCATCAGCGCGCGGCCCGGGACAGCGCCGCCGTCACGGTGCCGGGGGTCAGCAGGGTCGGCAGGATCTCGCCTTCGCCGCCGCCGCGCGGATAGACCACGTACAGCGGCACGCCGACGGCGCGATGGGCCTGCAGATAGGCGGTGAGCGCGGGATCGACGTCGGTGTAGTCGCCGACCATGTAGGTCGCGTTGGCAGCGCGCAGCGCGTCGCGGAACGCGCTGCCGGCAAACACGGTGCGCTCGTTGGCCTTGCAGGTGACGCACCAGTCGGCCGTCACGTTGACGAAGATCGGGCGGCCCTGCGCGCGCAGATCGGCCAGCGCCTGTGGCGACCAGGGCACCGTGGCCAGATCGCCTTCCTGCGCCGTCGCCACGGCCTGCGGTCGCGGCAGTGCGTGCAGCCGCGCCAGCGGCCAGCCCAGCGCCAGCAGTACCAGCACGGCAACCGGCTGCCACGCCCGCGCGCCGCCGCTGCGGGAACGTGTCCAGGCCCAGGCCGCCAGCGCCAGCCCGATCGCCGCGACCATCCACAGCCCCACCGCGTCGGCACCGCGCAGCCGCGCGAGCACCCAGACCAGCCAGGCCGCCGTTGCGTACAGCGGAAAGGCGAGGAACTGCTTGAGCGTGTTCATCCACGTGCCGGGTTTGGGCAGCCGTCGCGCCAGCGCCGGGACGAAGCCGATCAGCAGGAACGGCAGCGCCAATCCCAGCCCCAGCATGAGGAATACCAGCAGCGCGCCCGCGGCCGGGCCCATGAACGCATAGGCCAGGGCCGCGCCCATGAACGGCGCGGTGCAGGGCGTGGCCAGCACCACCGCCAGCACGCCGGTGAAGAAGTCGCCGCTGGGCCCGCTGCGCCCGAGCAAGGTCGCGCCGCGTCCGCCCACCGTGACGCTGGCCTGCCACAGCCCGGACAGATTCAGGCCGAGACCGAACATCACCAGCGCCAGCAGCGCCAGCATCAATGGCTGCTGCAGCTGGAAGCCCCAGCCCAGCGCCAGCCCGGCCCGTCGCAGCGCCAGCGCCAGCGCGCCCAGCGCCAGCATCGACAGCAGCACGCCCGCCGTATAGGCCAGCGCGTGGCGGCGTGCCCTGGCTGTGTTCTCGCCACTTTGCGCCACGGCCAGGGCCTTCAGCGAGAGCACCGGCAGCACGCAGGGCATCAGGTTCAGGATCAGCCCGCCGGCCAGCGCCAGCAGCAGTGCCAGCGCCAGGCCCGGCACCTTCTGCTGCGGCGGCGCGGTGCGTTCCGGCATGGCCTGCGGGATGGTTTCGGGCGCGGCAAAGACTTCCGGGGCGGGCTCGCCACCGGCAGCCGCCGCCGTGTTCGCGGACGTGGCACCCGCAGCCAGCGCGCTGGCCGGCGCGAACGCGCCCGCAGGCACCGCGCCGGGGTGCGCGGCGTCACGCGTGGTCGCATCGCGGCCAACCCCACTCCCGCCGATCGCGCCGGCCGGCAGCGACACCGAAAGCTGGCGCGTCATCGGCGCGTAGCAGATGCCGTTGTCCTGGCAGCCCTGCAGGCCGACCGTGAGGACGCCGCGGGCGGCGCGGGTTTGGCTGCGGGCCACCGGCAGGCGGATTTCGACCTGGCCGAAATAAACCGCGACATTGCCGAAGTGCTCGTCGTGATAAGGCGTGGCTTTCGGCAAGCGGTCGGCGGGTGGCAGGCGGGCCGACAAGCCGGCTCCGGCGTCGAGTTGCGCCGAGAGTTTGTCGCGGTAGATGTAGTAGCCACGCGCGGGGGTCAGCCGCAGCAACAGGGTGTTGCCGTCCAGCGCGATGACTTCGCTGGTGAAGGCCTGCTCGGGCGGCAGCGGGCCGTCCTGCGCGGCGCCGACGCCGCCCAGCGCGGCGAAGGGATTGCCGCCGGCGCTGCGCCCGAAGCCGACGGCTGCGTCCGGTTCGGCCGGCAGCGGCACGGACAGGGTGCGGGTTTGCGGCGGATAGCACACCCCGGCATCGGCGCAGCCCTGGTATTTCACGGTCAGAGTCACGCCGCTGGCGCCGGCGGCGGGCGTTCCGGTCAGGACGCCGACCAGCCGTTGGCGGTAGGTCTGGACATCGCCGAAGAACGGGTCGTGGTGCCTGGCGCCTTCCGGTAGCGCCAGCTGCGCGCCGTCGAAATTCGCCCCGGTCTTGACCGCTGTGCGATGCCGGTAGAGATAGAAGCCGTCGGCAATCTTCCAGCGCACCTCGATGCGGTCGCGCGCAGTGGCCTGCGCGGAAAGCACGAACACCTGGTCGACCGGCGGCAACTCGGCGTCCTGCGCGGCTGCCGGCAGCGCGGCGGCGAACAGGAGCGCTGCGGCCAGCCAACGGCGCAGTGGGGAAAGCAGACCGGTCATCGCCTCATTTTACGTCCGCACGGCGCCCGCGACCCATTCCAGGTAGGCAGGCAGTCCATCCGCTGGTTCGACCGCGATCAGTTCGGGAAGTTCGTAGGGATGCAGTGCCTGCAACCGCTGCTGCAGCGCCGGAAAGGCGGCGCGGGTGGTCTTGATCAGCAGCAGCACCTCGTCCGCGCGTTCGACCTCGCCCTGCCAGTGGTACACCGAGCGCAGGCCGGGAATCACGTTGACGCAGGCGGCCAGACGCTCTTCGACCAGCGCATCGGCGATGCGGACGGCGCTGTCGGTATCGGGGCAGGCGGTCAGGCACAGCAATGCATCCATCCGGGCAGGGTAATCGTCGGGCAGTGGCAAGGCGAGCGCTGGCCGACGGTACGCCCGTGGCATGCGGTGGGACGCCGATTTGCCGGCGTGCCCTTGAAACCGCCGTCACCCGCCCCATCTCCAAGCCATCCCGGTAGCGGGGCGTTCGCGTTTCGCGTGTTGGCACTCGTGCGGTTCGAGTGCTAGAATGTCCGGGTTTTTTCCCATCAATCAACCATTTGCAGAGGTTGCTCATGTCCAACATCAAGCCGCTGTACGACCGCGTGGTCATCAAGCGCATGGAAGAAGAAAAGCTGTCCGCGGGCGGCATCGTGATCCCCGACAGCGCCACCGAGAAGCCGATCAAGGGCGAAGTCGTCGCCGTCGGCACCGGCAAGGTGCTCGACAACGGCCAGGTCCGCGCGACCCAGGTCAAGGTCGGCGACACCGTGCTGTTCGGCAAGTACAGCGGCACCGAGGTCAAGCTCGACGGCGTCGAGTACCTGGTGGTGAAGGAAGACGACCTGTTCGCGGTGCTCGGCTGAGCGCGCGACGCCTCCCCTAATTCAATCGAATACTCATTGAGGTAATTGCAATGGCTGCCAAGGACATCCGTTTCGGCGAAGACGCGCGCTCCAAGATGGTGCGCGGCGTCAACGTGCTCGCCAATGCCGTCAAGGCCACCCTCGGCCCGAAGGGCCGCAACGTCGTGCTCGACAAGAGCTTCGGCGCCCCCACCATCACCAAGGACGGCGTCTCCGTCGCCAAGGAAATCGAACTGGCCGACAAGTTCGAGAACATGGGCGCGCAGATGGTGAAGGAAGTCGCCTCCAAGACTTCCGACAACGCCGGTGACGGCACCACCACCGCCACCGTGCTGGCGCAGGCGTTCATCCGCGAGGGCATGAAGGCGGTCGCCGCCGGCATGAACCCGATGGACCTCAAGCGCGGCATCGACAAGGCCGTGGGCGAGGCGGTTTCGGAGCTGAAGAAGCTCTCCAAGCCGTCGTCCACCAGCAAGGAAATCGCCCAGGTCGGCGCGATCTCGGCCAACAGCGACCACAACATCGGTGAGCTGATCGCCAAGGCGATGGACAAGGTCGGCAAGGAAGGCGTGATCACCGTCGAGGACGGCTCGGGCCTTGAGAACGAACTCGACGTGGTCGAGGGCATGCAGTTCGACCGCGGCTACCTGTCGCCGTACTTCATCAACAACCAGCAGTCGATGCAGGCCGAGCTGGAAGACCCGTACATCCTCCTGCACGACAAGAAGATCTCCAACGTCCGCGATCTGCTGCCGGTGCTGGAAGGCGTGGCCAAGGCCGGCAAGCCGCTGCTGATCGTGGCGGAGGAAGTGGAAGGCGAGGCGCTGGCGACCCTGGTGGTCAACACCATCCGCGGCATCGTCAAGGTCTGCGCGGTCAAGGCCCCGGGCTTCGGCGACCGCCGCAAGGCGATGCTGGAGGACATGGCGATCCTGACCGGCGGCACCGTGATCTCCGAGGAAGTGGGCCTGTCGCTGGAGAAGGCCACCATCAAGGATCTGGGCCGCGCCAAGAAGGTGCAGGTCAGCAAGGAAAACACCACCATCATCGACGGTGCCGGCAATACCGCCGACATCGAAGCCCGCATCAAGCAGATCAAGGCGCAGATCGAGGAGACTTCCTCCGACTACGACCGCGAGAAGCTGCAGGAGCGCGTGGCCAAGCTGGCCGGCGGCGTGGCCGTCATCAAGGTCGGTGCGGCGACGGAAGTCGAGATGAAGGAAAAGAAAGCGCGCGTGGAAGACGCCCTGCACGCCACCCGCGCTGCGGTGGAAGAAGGCATCGTCCCCGGCGGCGGCGTCGCCCTGATCCGTGCCAAGGCCGCGATTGCCGGTCTCAAGGGTGCGAATGAAGACCAGAACCACGGCATCCAGATCGCCCTGCGCGCGATGGAAGCCCCGCTGCGCGAGATCGTGACCAATGCCGGCGACGAGCCGTCGGTCATCCTCAACCGCGTGGTCGAAGGTTCGGGCGCGTTCGGCTACAACGCCGCCAACGGCGAGTTCGGCGACATGATCGAATTCGGCATCCTGGATCCGACCAAGGTGACGCGCACCGCGCTGCAGAACGCGGCCTCGATCGCCGGCCTGATGATCACCACCGAAGCGATGGTGGCCGAGGCCCCGAAGAAGGACGAACCGGCGATGCCGCCGGGTGGTGGCATGGGCGGCATGGGCGGGATGGATTTCTGATCCGACCCCGACCTGCTTGATCGCGAAGCCCGGCCTGGCGCCGGGCTTCCTGTTTTCGGGCGAAGCGATGCGGAAATTTCCTGCACCGTATCGCGGCGGAAGCCGCGCGCTGAAGCACGGTGCGTCAGTAGATACCCTGCGCCAGCATGGCGTCGGCGACCTTGGTGAAGCCGCTGATGTTGGCGCCGTCGACGTAGTTGACGCTGCCGTCGGGGCGGGTGCCGTGGCGCACGCAGTTGCCGTGGATGTCCTTCATGATCGCGTGCAGGCGTTCGTCCACCTCGGCGTGCGACCACGCCATGCGCATCGCGTTCTGGCTCATTTCCAGCCCCGATGTCGCCACGCCGCCCGCGTTGGACGCCTTGCCGGGGGCGTACAGGATGCCGGAGGCGTGGAACACGTCCACGGCTTCGAGCGTGGAGGGCATGTTGGCGCCTTCGGCCACGCACAGTACGCCGTTGCCGACCAGCGTTCGGGCGTCGTCGCCGTCCAGCTCGTTCTGGGTGGCGCAGGGCAGGGCGATTTCCGCCGGGATGTGCCACGGGCGCCGGCCGGGCAGGTAGTCCCAGCGCGGGTCGTCCTGCAGCGCGGCCAGCCGCCCGCGGCGTTCGTTCTTCAGCTGCATGACGGTGGCGATGGCCTCGGCGTCGAAACCGTCCTTCGCATGCAAGGTGCCGTCGGAATCGCTGAAGGTCAGCACCCGGCCGCCCAGGTCGTTGGCCTTGAGCGCGGCGTACTGGGCGACGTTGCCGGAGCCGGAAACGAGCACCCGCGCGCCGTGGGTCTCGCGGCGCGCGTGGTGCAGCATCTGTTCGACGAAGTAGACGGTGCCGTAGCCGGTGGCCTCGGGGCGCATGAGGCTGCCGCCGTAGGCGATGCCCTTGCCGGTGAACGCGCAGGCCGCGTTGTTGCCCAGCTTCTTCATCATGCCGGCCATGTAGCCGATCTCGCGCGCGCCGACGCCGATGTCGCCGGCCGGGACGTCGGTGTCAGCGCCGATGTGACGGTGCAGTTCCAGCATCAGCGCCTGGCAGAAGCGCATCACTTCGGCATCGCTCCGGCCCTTGGGGTCGAAGTCGGAGCCGCCCTTGCCGCCGCCCATGGGGAGCGTGGTCAGCGCGTTCTTGAAGGTCTGCTCGAAGGCCAGGAACTTCAGGATCGACAGGTTGACCGAGGGGTGGAAGCGCATGCCGCCCTTGAAGGGGCCGATCGCGTTGGAGTGCTGGACCCGGAATGCCCGGTTGACGTGGACGCCGCCGCGGTCGTCGGTCCAGGCCACGCGGAACTGGACGATGCGTTCAGGTTCCACCAGACGTTCGAGGAGGCCCTGGTCGGCGTAGTGCGGGTGGCGTTCGAGAAACGGCCAGAGGCTGGCACTGACTTCGCTGACCGCCTGCAGGAATTCGGGTTGGCCGGGGTCGCGGCGCTGGAGGGCCTCGAGAAATGCGGTGCGGCTGGGCAGGCTCAATGGCGGTCTCACGCGGCGGGGGCCAGGTCCACTGGATAGGATGCATTCGGACTTGTTCAATCGACACAAGTCCGGTACATAAAGCGGTTGCGTCGCGCAATGATGGTCGGGCGTGTGTTTGGCGCCTCAAAGGACCTGCGGCGGCTGCCCGCCCACGATGACCACATCGGCGGCGCGCCGGGCGAACAGGCCCACGGTGACCACGCCCGGGATCTGGTTGAGCTCGCGTTCGAGCCCGACCGGGTCGGTGATCGTCGGGTTGTGGATGTCGAGGATCAGGTTGCCGTTGTCGGTCACGACGCCTTCGCGCCAGACCGGCTGACCGCCGGTCGCGGCGAGGATGGCGCGGGCGGCCAGGCTGCGCGCCATCGGGATCACCTCGACCGGCAGCGGGAAGCGGCCCAGCAGCGGCATCTTTTTGCCTGGGTCGATGACGGCTGGGTAGGAATGGTGTTTCGCAGCGAGGAGGCCCGGCTTCGGCGGGGCTTTTTCGTTGAACTGCCAAAGTCATGCGATGCTGGCGGGATTGCGGGTGTGGGAACGGGAGGTTTGAGCCATGCATCATTCCTTGCGCTATGCCGTCGCTGCCGTGGGCCTGCTTCTGGTCGCTGGAAGCGCGACGCTGCCGGCCGCACCGGCTGCGGAAGTGGCCACCTGCGACATTTCGGCCTGGACTACCGACAAGGACCCCAATGGATTGGCTGTCCGCGCCGGCCCCGGTACGGGCAACGCCGTCCTCGCGCGATTGCCCCCGCCGGGCGGCGTCGAGGGTTATGAGAATGCTGCCGAAGTGACGATCACCGGATCGCAGAACGGCTGGTTCCGCATCAGCGCCGCGACCCTTCCGGACTACAGCGGCGACAAGCCGGACAAGGTGCTGTTCAAGGGGGTGGGTTGGGTCTCGGGGCGCTACCTCAACCTGATGCTCAACGACACGGTTCTGCATCGCGAACCTGCACTGGAATCGCCCGTGGTTGCGACACTTGCCTTCATCGATTCGGACGGTGACGCGGTCGGACCGGATTCCTTCACGGTCCGCCTGCATGCGTGCAAAGGCGACTGGGTCGAGATTGATGCCTCCTTCAAGGACAGGCATTTCCACGGCTGGGCGACGCGCACCTGTTCCAACCAGGAGACGACCTGCCCCTGATTGCCGAAGGCGCCTGGATTTCCTGGAAGGGAATCCGTTTGTCAGCGCCCGCACCCAGGGGGATACGGCTGTGTGGGATGATTGCGAAAGAACTCTCCAGTTATGCAAGACTGTGCCTGCTACGTCCATACCTCGGGGGCGCATGCGGTGAACCGTTTCCTCGTCGAGCTTCAGCGGCGCAACGTGGTCCGCGCGGCCGGTCTGTACCTAGCCGGCGCCTGGCTGTTGCTGCAGGTGGTCGACACGGTGCTGCCGATGCTGTCGTTGCCGGAGTCGGTGGCGCGCACGGTGCTGATGGTGGCGGTGGCGGGGTTCGTGCCGGCGATGGTGCTGGCCTGGGTGTTCCAATGGACGCCGGGTGGATTGCGGCGCGAGGTGCCGGCGGAGGCCGGGGCGCCGGTGCCGGCCGCGGCGAACCGGCGCATCGACCATCTGATCATGGTGCTGCTGGCGCTGGCGCTGGGGTATTTCGCGATCGACAAGTTCGTGCTGGCGCCGCAGCGGGAGCGTGCGCAGGTGGCCGAGGCGCTGCAGGAAGGACGCAGCCAGGGGGTGGCCCAAGCGTTCGGCGACCGCTCGATCGCAGTGCTGCCGTTCCGCGACATGAGCCGGGCGCATGACCAGAAATATTTTTCGGACGGCGTGGCCGAGCAGTTGCTGGGGCTGCTGACCCAGGTGTCGGGACTGCGGGTGATTTCCCGGCAGTCGTCGTTTTCCTTTGCCGACAGCAAGGACGACATCCCGACCATCGCGCGCAAGCTCAACGTCGGCTATGTGCTGGAAGGATCGGTCCAGGCCGCGGGCAACACGGTGCGGGTTTCGGTCCGGCTGATCGAGGGCCGATCCGACACCCAGGTCTGGGCCCGGACCTTCGACCGTTCGCTTGACGACATTTTCGCGATCCAGGACGAAATCGCCTCGGCGGTGGTGGACAGCTTGAAGATCGAGGTTCTGGGCGGCGTGCCGACCACGCACAAGACCCGGCCCGAGGCGCTGCGCCTTTACCTGCAGGCGATCGAGGCCTATCGCAGGCGCAGCCCGGAATCGCTGCGGGAGGCGATGGCCCTGACCGAACGGGCGCTGGCGATCGACCCGGGCTACGTGGACGCATTGACCTTGCAGGCCTCGATCTTCATCGACCAGGCGGGGCTGGCGCTGATTCCTGCGGAAGAGGGATTCAACAAGGCCGAGGCGATCGCGAAGCGGGCGCTGGAGCTCGATCCGAAATCTCCGGCGGCCTATTCCAAGCTGGCCTACATCATCCTGTCGACCGATGGTGATCTGGCGCGGGCCGCCGAACTTCTCGAGCGTGCGCTGGAAATCTCGCCGAGCGACCCCTCCTCGCTGCGCGGTGCCGAGATCCTTTCCGCAGCCTTGGGCAGGATGGATCTGGCCGAGCAGATCCAGCTGTTCCAGCTGGCGCGCGACCCGCTGATGGCGACCTCGCACGAGGCGCTGTGCCAGACCTACATCGCACGATCCCGCTACGACGAGGCCATCGCCGAATGCCGTACGGCGATCGGACTGGAGCCGGATCGCGTACTCAGCCATTTCCGGTTGGGCCTGGCGCTGTTGTTCAAGGGAGAAGCGCAGGAAGCGATGAAACAGATCGACCAGGAGCCGTTCGAGGTGTTCCGGTGGCTTGGCCAGGCGATGGCCGCGCATTCGCTGGGCGATCGCGCCGGATCGGACGCGGCGGTCGCCCAGCTGGTCGAAAAATACGCCGATGAGGCGGCCTACAACATCGCCTACGTCGAGGCTTGGCGAGGTCGCCCGGATGCGGCTTTCCGGTGGTTGAACCGGGCCGTTGAAACGCGTGATTCGGGGCTGCCGATGATCGCTTCGGACCCGATCCTGACCCGGCTCCGTGGTGATCCACGTTGGCTTTCGTTCCTGCGCCGTGTCGGGCGTGCGCCCGACCAGCTTTCGTCGATCCGGTTTGACGTCCGCCTGCCCGAGGCGAACGCGCCGTGAGTGGCCTGTTCTCCGAACTCAAACGCCGCAACGTGCTGCGCGCCGCAGGTTTGTACCTGGGTGGAGCGTGGCTGCTGCTGCAGATCGTCGATACCGTGCTCCCGATGCTGTCGCTCCCGGAGACGGTAGGGCGAATCGTGCTGATCGCCGTTGTCGTCGGGTTTCTCCCGGCGATGGCACTGGCCTGGGCATTCGAGTGGAAATCCAGCGGTCTGCAGCGGGAACAGCCGGCGGAGCAGGCCTTGCCGCCGGCCCCCGGCGTGAACCGGCGCATCGACCTTGCCATCGGAGTGCTGCTGGCGATGGCGATCGGCTATTTCGCGTTCGACAAGTTCGCGCTGGCGCCGCAGCGCGCCCGCACGGACGTTGCCGCGGCCCTGCAGGCGGGCCGGGCGCAGGGCGTTGCCGAGGCGTACGGCAACCGGTCCATCGCCGTTCTGCCGTTCCGCGACCTGAGCCCTCAGCACGACCAGGCATACTTTTCGGATGGAATCGCCGAGCAGATGCTCGACCTGATGTCCAAAGTGGACGGCCTGCGCGTCATCTCGCGCGGCTCCTCGTTCGAGTTGGCACGACAAGGGATCGACATCCCGACCATTGCCCAACGCCTGCAGGTTGCCTACGTCCTGCAAGGATCGGTGCGGAAAGCGGGCGGGCAGGCGCGGGTGAGCGTGCAACTGGTGGAAGGGAAAACCAATACTGAAGTCTGGAGCCAGACCTTCGATCGCCCGCTGGACGACATCTTTGCTGTGCAGGACGAGATTGCCGCGGTCGTGGTCGACCGGCTCAAGGTGAAGCTGCTGGGCGCAGTCCCGACCGTGCGCCGGACCGACCCGCAGGTGTTGCAGCTGTACCTGCAGGCGGTAGCCGTCATGCGCTCCCATGCGTCGGACGCGCATGCGCGTGGCCAGGACCTGCTGCACCAGGCCCTGGAGCGCGACGCGACGTATATCGACGGTTGGACCCAGCTTGCGCTCGCCTACAACAACCGCGCGCGGACAGGAGAGATGCCGGAAGCCGAAGGCTACGCCAAGGCCGAGGAAGCCGCGCGTCGCGCGCTGGCGATCGACCCGCGTTCGGGGCGCGCGCACGCCGCGCTGGCCGATATCGCCCTCGCCAAAGGCAAGGTGCAACAGGCCGCGGATAGCCTCGCCCGCGCCTACGCCACCGCGCCGAACGATTCCTATGTGCTCGGATTGGCGTCGGATCTCGCCCAGGCCCTGGGACGGCTCGACCTCGCGGTGGATATCTTGCGCAAGATGGTGGCGTTGGACCCGGTACGGGCCAACACCCATGCGCTGCTGTGTCTGGCGCTGCTGAATGCGAACCGGCTGGATGAGGCCGCCCAGGAATGCCGCGCCGCGCTTGCGATTGCGCCGAACCAGACCGTGACCCATTCCAGCCTCAGCACGGTGCTGCTCCTGCAGGGAGACCCTCGCGGGGCGCTGGCCGAGGCGAAAAAGGAGCCCTTCGATTTGTTTCGCTGGCTTGGCGAGGCGATGGCCTATCACGTGCTGGGCGACCGCGCCCGTTCGGATGCGTCGCTGCGGCAGGCGGTGGACAAGTATGCGCACGAAGCGGCGTACAACATCGCGTATGCCGAGGCATGGCGTGGCAACGCCGACGCCGCGTTCGAATGGCTGGGAAAAGCCGTGGAATACAAAGACACGGGGCTGGTGATGGTGGCTTCGGACCCGATCCTCAAGCAGCTCAACGGCGATCCACGCTGGCTGGCATTCCTACGCAGCCAGGGGCGTGCGCCCGACCAGCTCGCAGCGATCCGCCTGGACATCGACCTCGGTCGGAGCGGAGACCCTTGATCGCAGCGGGGCTGCACGATTCGGGATTTCGCATCGGCGCAACCCCACCGCGCCTGTCCGGGCGTTATAGGCTTGCAACAGATGCGGCTGAAGGAGAGGCGATATGCGTGGATGGCTGATGGGGCTGGGTTTGGGCGTACTGGTGACCGTGGGCGCGGCCTGCGGTGGGCAGGGTATTTCGGCCGAAGCCGGGACCATGGCGGTGCCGGCGGCAAGTCCGACGCCGGCGCGGCAGCTGCCGAAGTTCGGTTCGCAGGCCGAGCTGGATCGGCTGCTGGCGGACTGGAAGCGGCGCGCCGAGGCCGAGCGCAAGAACCGCAGGCGTGGTGATGGCGGGACACCGCTGGCGTCCGTTTCGGTGACGGGAGGAGCGCCGCCGCCGGCGCCGGCGGCTCCCGCGCCGGCGGCCGAAGCGGCGGCCGATGCGGGCGGCGGCGACGCCATCACCAACGTCCAGACCGCGGGCGTGGACGAGGGCGGCATCGTCAAGAAGCACGGTGATTTCCTCGTCGTGCTGCGGCGCGGACGGCTGTTCACCCTGCGGGTCGGCGGCGATGCGCTTGCGCCGGTATCGACGGTGGACGCGTACGCGCCCGGGCTGCAAGGCGGCGGCTGGTATGACGAGATGCTGATCAGCGGCGACAAGATCGTGGTGATCGGCTACAGCTATGCCCGCCAGGGCACCGAGGTGGGCCTGTTCCGGATCGACCGCGACGGCCGGCTGGGCTATCTGGACACCTGGCATCTGCGCAGCGGCGACTACTACTCCTCGCGCAATTACGCCAGCCGGCTGATCGGCAGCACGCTGGTCTTCTACGCCCCGCTGCGCTACTCGCCGTGGGGGGCGGGGGAACTGGCCTATCCGGGCGTGAGCCACTGGCGCGGGCCGGACGTGCCGCAGGACTTCAAGCGCCTGCTGCCGGCGAGTGATATCTACCGCGCCGATGCCGGGCTGGATCCGCTGCGCGACGGCGTGACGCTGCACACCGTGACCCGCTGCAACCTCGCCGTGCAGCCGATGGCCTGCACCGCGACCGGCGTGCTCGGCCCGTCGGGGCGCGAATTCTACGTCTCGCGCGATGCGGTCTACGTCTGGACCCAGCGCGCACCGCGCGGCAGCGACGAGCCGCCAGTGGCCACGGTGCTGCGGATGCCGCTGGACGGCGGGCCGGTGAGCGCGCTGTCGGCGCGCGGGGCGCCGATCGACCAGCTGTCCTTCCTCGAAGACGAGGGCCACCTCAACGTTCTGCTGCAGACCGATGGCCGCGGCGGAGCGATGTGGGGGGCGGAGCAGGGCGCTGGGCGGATGGCGTTGTTGCGGGTGCCGCTGTCGCGCTTCGGCGACCTGCGCAGCCAGGCGCAGCGCGCGGACTACCGCCTGCTGCCCGAGGTGCCTTCAGGCAACCGTCAGAACCGCTACATCGGCAGCTGGCTGGTCTACGGCAGCGCGCCCTGGGATGGACGTGAGGCTGCGGGGCCGCTGGCCTACGCGCTGCGGATCGACCGCAACGAACCGGTGTTGTCGCTGGCACCCGGCCACGGCGTGGAGCGGATCGAGGCGCTGGGCAATGACGCGGTGCTGGTCGGCAACCGCGGCGACGCTCTGGTGTTCTCGTCGGTGGCGCTGTCTGGTGACGTGCTCGGCGTGCGCGACAGGTACGCGATGACCGGCGCGACGCAGGGAGAGCGCCGGACCCACGGTTTCTTCTACCGCAATGACAGCGCCCGCGAGGGCGTGATCGGCTTGCCGGTGATGCGGCCGGGCGCCAGCCCCAGCCGCGGCTTCCTCGGCGCGCCCGACGGTCAGGCGGCGGTCACCTACCTGCGCAACGCCGACCTGCGCTGGACGCCGCTTGGCGAGCTGGTTTCCCGGCCGGAAACCCGCGACGACCTCTGCAAGGCCAGCTGCGTGGATTGGTACGGCAACGCACGGCCGATCTTCCTCGGGCCGCGGGTGTTCGCGCTGATGGGCTACGAGCTGGTGGAAGGCCAGCTGCGCGATGGTCGTATCATCGAGCGCCGGCGGGTCGACTTCAGCCCCGCAAGGTAAAGGAGCAGCGTTCGCCCATGACCCGCCCCGCAGACGATGTGCTGATCCTCGGCGGCGGCCACAACGGGCTGGTGTGCGCGGCCTATCTGGCGGCCGCGCGGCTCAAGGTGCGGGTGCTGGAGCTCCGCGGGATCGTCGGCGGCGCGGCGGTCACCGAAGAATTCCACCCCGGTTTCCGCAATTCGCTGGCGAGCTACACCGTCAGCCTGCTCAATCCGGCGGTGATCGCCGACCTGCGCCTGCACGAGCACGGACTGCGGATCGTCGAGCGGCCGTATTCCAACTTCCTGCCGCTGCCCGACGGGCGCAGCTTCCGGCTCGGCGGCAAGCCCGGGCTGAAGGAAGTCGGCAAGTGGTCGGCGCGCGACGCCCAGCGGCTGCCGGAGTACTACGCGATGCTGGAACGCGTGGTGGTGGTGCTGCGCGAGCTGCTGCGGCGCACGCCGCCGAACGTCAGCGACCACTTCGTGCTGGCCGACTGGATCCGCTCGCTGGCGGTGGTGCGCCAGCTGGAGGCGCTGGACATGCGCGGGCGGCGCGACCTGCTCGACCTGTTCACCAAGTCCGCCGGCGAGCTGCTCGACGACTGGTTCGAGGGCGAGCCGCTGAAGGCGGCGCTGGGCTGGGATTCGGTGGTCGGCAATTTCGCCAGCCCGTACACCCCGGGCAGCGCCTACGTGCTGCTGCACCACGTGTTCGGCGAGGTCAACGGCAAGCAGGGCGTCTGGGGCCACGCCATCGGCGGCATGGGGGCGATCACCCAGGCCATGCGCGCCGAGTGCGAGGCACGCGGGGTGGCGATCGAGACCGAAGCCGAGGTCGCGCAGCTGCTGGTCGAAGACGGCAAGGCGGTGGGCGCGCGGCTGGCCGACGGTCGCGCGCTGCGGGCGCGGGTCGTCGCCAGCAGCCTGAACCCGAAGCTGCTCTATACCCGGCTGCTGGCGCCCGGGCAGCTGGACGTGGACACCGAGCAGCGCATCGGCCGCTACCGCTGCGGCTCGGGCACCTTCCGCATGAACGTGGCGCTGTCCGAGCTGCCGGATTTCACCGCGGCGCCGGGCACGCAGCTGCAGCCGCACCACCAGAGCGGGATCCTGATCGGGCCCTCGCTGGGCTATTTCGAGCAGGCCTTTTTCGACGCCAAATCGAAGGCGCACAACCCCGGCTGGGCGCGCGAGCCGATCGTCGAGCTGGTGATTTCCTCGACCCTCGACGACAGCCTCGCGCCCAAGGGCCGGCACGTTGCCAGCCTGTTCTGCCAGCAGGTGAACCCCGAGGTCGACGGCGGCTGGGACGCGCACCGCGATACCGTGGCGAAGCGGATGATCGCGACCGTCGACCGCTACGCGCCCAACTTCGCGCGCAGCGTGCTCGGCTTTGAAGCGCTCTCGCCGCTGGATCTGGAGCGCCGGCTGGGGTTGATCGGCGGCGACATCTTCCACGGCGCGCTGGGGCTGGACCAGATGTTCTCCGCCCGCCCGCTGCTGGGGCAGGGCAGCTACCGCGGGGCGTTCAAGGGGCTGTACCTGTGCGGTTCCGGCAGCCATCCCGGCGGCGGCGTCACCGGCCTGCCGGGGCGCAACGCGGCCCGCGAGATCCTCAAGGACCTGCACCGCCGGCCGCGCCCGGACTGAGTGCGATGTTGCGCCGCAGCGTGCATGCGTCTAGGCCATAAGTCACGATCACCCCGCGTCCCGACGTGGGGGAGGGAGCAGGCCCGCTGAGACTACGGTCGATGCGGGCTTTTTATTGAACCTTTCCCCGGATTCAGTTCGGTCGCGCCAGATCGTCGAGCAGGGCCTTCAGGAAGCGCGCCGCTTCGCCGCCGGTGATGCAGCGGTGGTCGAAGGTCAGCGAGATCGGCATGCGGCGATGCACTTCCACCCCGCCCATCACCGCGACCACGTCGTGGCTGAGCTTGCCGACCCCGACGATCGCCACGCACGGCGGCACCACGACCACGGTGCCGTAGCGACCGGCGAACATGCCGAAGTTGGACAGGCTGATGGTGTAGCCGGTCAGCTCCGAGGCCGGGATCGAACGATCCTCGACCTGCGCGCGCAGGCGGTTGATGCCGGCGCGCAGGCCGGCGCCGTCGAGCAGGTGCGCGTTGCGCAGGGCGGGCACGAACAGGCCGTCCGGGGTGTCCACCGCCATGCCGAGATCGACGTGCGGGTGGCGGGTGAGGGTGAGGTTCTCGTCGTCGAACCAGGCGTTGAGCGACGGCTCGGCCCTGCAGGCGGCGACGATCGCGCGGATGGTGCGTGCGGTGATGTCCTGCTTGCCCGCCCAGGCGTGCAGGTCGGCATCGTCGACGATGGTGGTCTGCACCACGCGGTCGCGGGCGTCGGCCATGACGCGGGCCATGTTGCGGCGCACGCCCTTGAGCTGCTCGGGCTGGCCGCTGACCGAAACCGTCGGCGGCTGGGTGCGCATGGGCTTGCCGGATTGCGAGAGCGTGCTGCGGGCCGCCGATGCGACGGGCGCCGCTGCCGCAGGAGCGACGGCAGCGGCCGGCGCGGCGGCCTGTGCCGCCATCGCCGCGGGATTCGCGGCGGCCTGCTTGACGTCGTTCATCGTCACCGTGCCGTCGGGGCCGCTGGCGCGCACGCGGGCCAGGTCCACGCCGAGCTTGCGCGCCATCGCGCGCACCGCGGGCACCGCCTTGACGCCGCCCACGGCCACCGCGGCCTCGCTGACCACGGCGTTGCCGACCTGCATCGCGCCGACCACGGTGCCGGCGTCTTCGCGTTCGCCGGACGCCGGCTTGGCGGCCGGTGCCGGCGCGGGCGCGGGTTCCGGTGCGGGATCGGCGTGCGCGGCGCCGTGGTGGTGGCCGGTGTCCTGGCCTTCGGCGCGCTGCGGCAGGTTGGGGTCGATCTCGAACTCGGCCAGCAGCTTGCCGGTGATGATCACGTCACCCGGGCCACCGGCCAGCTTGAGCACCTTGCCGGATACCGGCGAGGGCACGTCGACCACCGCCTTGGCGGTTTCCATCGACACCAGGTTGTCGTCGAGGCGGATGGTGTCGCCGACCTTGACGTGCCATTCGACGATGGTGGCGTCGGGCAGGCCTTCGCCGAGATCGGGGAGGAGGAATTTCTTGCTCATGGGGCGTCCTTACGAATAGGCCATCGCGCGCTTGGCGGCGGCGACGATCTTGTCCACGCTCGGCAGGTACTTCATTTCCAGCCGGAACAGCGGAATGTGGGTGTCGTAGCCGGTGACGCGCTCGACCGGCGCCAGCAGGTCGAACAGGCATTCGTGGGCGATCCGGGCGGCGATTTCGGCGCCGAAGCCTGCCGTGCGCGGCGCTTCGTGCACGATCACGCAGCGGTGGGTCTTGGCCACCGATTCGGCGATGGTCGGGAAGTCCAGCGGCGTGAGGGTGGCAACGTCGATCACCTCGGCGCTGATGCCTTCCTTCGCCAGCGCGTCGGCCGCTTCCAGGGTTTCCTTGACCTGCGCGCCCCAGGTGACGAGGGTGATGTCGCTGCCGTCGCGCAGCACGTAGCACACGTCCAGCGGCAGCGCCTCGCCGTCGTCCGGCACCAGTTCCTTGTACTGGCGATAGATGCGCTTGGGCTCCATGTAGATCACCGGATCCGGGTCGCGGATCGCCGCCAGCAGCAGGCCGTAGGCGCGCTGCGGGCTGGACGGCATCACCACGCGCAGGCCGGGGACGTTGGTGAAGATCGCCTCGTTGGCCTCGCTGTGGTGTTCCGGCGCGCGGATGCCGCCGCCCCACGGCACGCGCAGCACCATCGGACAGGTCAGCCGGCCGCGGGTGCGGTAGCGCATGCGGGCGGCGTGGCTGATGATGAAATCGACCATCGGATAGACGAAGCCGTCGAACTGCGCTTCGGCCACCGGCAGCATGCCCTGCGAGGCCATGCCCACGGTCAGGCCGGCGATGCTGGTTTCGTCCAGCGGGGTGTCGAGGATGCGTTCGGGGCCGAATTTTTCCGACAGTCCGGCGGTGGCGCGGAACACGCCGCCGTTGACGCCCACGTCCTCGCCGAGCACGACCACGCGCTCGTCGGTGCGCAGCTCGTAGGCCAGCGCCTGGGTGATCGCTTCGATGAGAGTGATGGGTTGCGCGCTCATGCCCGACCCTCCCGTGCCAGCGCTTCCGCACGCTGGCCCCGCAGGTCCTCGGGCAGCTCGGCGTACAGGTAATCGAACATGGCTTCGACCGGCTGCACCGGCGTGTTCAGATAGGCGTTGATTTCCTCGTCCACCTTCTTCGTGCACTCCTCGATCCAGGCCTTTTCCTCGGCCTCGCTCCACAGCTTCTTGCCGATCAGGAACTTGCGCAGGCGGATGAAGGGCTCCTTCTTCCACGCCGCCTTGACCTCGTCCTCGCCGCGGTAGCGGCGGGCGTCGTCGGCGGTGGTGTGGTCGTGCAGGCGATAGGTCAGGAACTCGATCACGCTGCCGCCTTCGCCCTTGCGCGCGCGCTCGGTGGCGCGGCGCATCGCTTCCAGCACCGCGATCAGGTCGTTGCCGTCCACCTGCAGGCAGTACAGCCCGCCGGCCAGGCCCTTCTGCGCCAGCGTCTCGGCGCCGGTCTGGGCCTTGCGCGGCACGCTGATCGCCCAGCCGTTGTTGACCACGCACAGCACCAGCGGCGAGGTGTAGGCGCCGGCGGTGTTGAGCGCCGCATAGAAATCGGTCTTCGAGCTGCCGCCGTCGCCGCACACCGCCACCGCCACGCGCTTCTGCTTGCGCAGCTTGAACGAGAGCGCCGCGCCCGAGGCCATCAGCATCTGGGTGGAGATCGGCACGCACCAGGGGTAGTCGTTCCTGGGAATCTCGTAATCGTTGCCGCGCTCGTCGCCGCCCCAGTACATCAGCACGTCGCGCGGCTTCACCCCGCGCGCGAACTGCGCGCCGTATTCGCGGTAGCTGGGGGCGAACACGTCTTCCGGGCGCATCGCCACGCCGATGCCGACGTGGGTGGCCTCGTGGCCGAGGCAGGCGGCATAGGTGCCGAGCTTGCCGGTGCGCTGCAGGGCGATGGCCTTGCCGTCGAAGGTGCGCAGGAACAGCATCTGCTTGAAGATCGGCACCAGCGCCTTGGCGTCCTTGACCGCCGGGGGCAGCTTGCCGGCGAGCTTGCCGTCGGGATTGAGGTACTGCAGGTATTCGATTTCGAAACTGGCGGCGATGGCCATGGGCATCCGTCCGGTTGGAGCAATCCCTCTATTGTAGCCGCTGACCGGCACGCGCTCTTTGCTGCATTGCCGCAATACGCCGGCGTGCGGAGCGCTGCGGTGCGGGAATTCCGACCACAGGCCACACGCCTGAATGCGTGGCGTTGACGTTGCCCGCACCGTTCGGTGATGCTTCGGCGGTTGCGTCGGGATCGGACACCGCCCGCGCGTCGCCAATCCACCGCAGTTTTCGAGGGGAGAAACGCATGAGCGCAGCCGCGCCAAACACGCCGGCGCAGTTGCCGGAATTCAAGCAGGTCATGGGCCATCCGCGTCCGCTGTGGATGCTGTTCATGACCGAGTTCTGGGAACGCTTCGCCTTCTACGGCATGCGCTGGGCGCTGGCGCTCTACATCGTTGCGGAATTCTTCGGTGGCGACAGTTCCGGCGAGGCGCATGCCAGCCGGCTTTATGGCGCGTACCTGGCGTTGGTGTACGCGGCCGCGCTTTTTGGCGGCTATGTGGCCGACCGGGTGATCGGCTACCAGCGCTCGATCCTGATCGGCGCGGTGGTCATGGCCGTGGGCTTGTTCATGGTCGTGGTTCCGAACGAGACCGTGTTTCGCATCGGTCTGGCCACGATCATCGCCGGCAACGGCCTGTTCAAGCCGAACATCTCAACGATGGTGGGACAGCTTTACGCGCCGGGTGACGAGCGCCGCGATTCCGGGTTCACCCTGTTTTACATGGGCATCAACGCAGGCGCCTTCATCGCGCCGATCCTGACCGGCTATCTGGCCGAGCACATGTTCGGCGGCTCCTCCGCGATGCCGGCGTACAAAGCCGTGTTCATCGCCTCGGGCCTCGGCATGCTGATCAGCCTGATCTGGTTCTGGTTTGGTCGTGCGCGGCTGCAGGGCATCGGCAAGCCGATCGCTGGCAGCGAAGGGCTCGCCAAGCCGCTGATGGTGGCGGTGGGCGTGGTGGTGGCGATTCCGTTGATCTTTTTCCTGCTGACCATCGAGGCCAGCCTGCTGGCATGGATTCTCGGCGTTCTGTTCCTGGCGCTGTGCGTGCTGATCCTGCGCGAAGGGTTCCAGGATGGTGCGGTCGCACGCGACAAGGCGTTGGCGATGTTGATCATCTTCGCCTTCAACGTGCTGTTCTGGATGTTCTTCGAGCAGGCTGGCAGTTCGTTCAACTTTCTGGCCCAGAACATCGTGCAGCGCGATTTCGGCGGCTGGACCTTCCCGGTGGGCTGGTTCCAGTCGGTGAACTCGCTGGCCATCATCTCGCTGGCTCCGGTCATCGCCTGGATCTGGGTGCGTTTGGGCCGCGCCAATCCGTCGATCCCGCGCAAGTTCGGATTGGGCATCATCTTCAACGGCCTGGCCTTCCTGCTGCTGATGGTGGCACTGTCGAGCATGGTCGATCCGCAGACGATGAAGATCCCGTTCTGGACCTTGTTCATGGTCTACGTGATCCAATCGGTGGGCGAGTTGTGCCTGTCGCCGATCGGACTGTCGATGGTGACCAAGCTGGCGCCGGTGCGGCTGGTCGGTTTCGGCATGGGCGGCTGGTTCCTGTCCACGGCGATCGGCAACAATCTGTCCGGCATCTTCGCTGGCGTGATCAGCGGCGAAGGCGGCATGACCGTCGCTTCGGCGCATTCCGGCTACACCTTCGGATTCTGGGTCCTGATCGGAGCAGGTGTGCTGTTGTTCCTGATCGCGCCGCTGATCCAGAAGTTGATGCACGGCGTGAAGTAGGCCCGATTGCAACCGCGAGAGGCATCCGGAAACGGCGGCTGAGGCCGCCGTTTCCTTTTCCGGCCGGTGGGGGGATCATCCGGGACGATACCGTTTTCGAACAGAGAGGAGTGCCATTCGCCGCCGCGAATTCCTGCTTTCCACCGCCGCCGCCAGCGTCGCCGGCGCTGCCGCCTCGCTCACCCCCGCGTTCGCCGCGCCGCGCTCCCGGCTGCGGGTGGCGAAGATTGCGGTCGCCTGCGAGGTGGTGGCCGGCATCACCCTGCCGGACCACTGGGACGTCCTGCGCACGCAGCAGCGCACCGGCACGCCGTACATGCTGATGGAGAACGTCTGCTACCGCCGCGACGTGCTGGCCGTTCTGCAGATGGTGCGCCAGGGCCTGTTCGGCGAACTGATCCACCTGCAGGGCGGCTACCAGCACGACGTGAGCCTGCCACGGCCGTACTCGCTGGGCTTCCGCGTGCAGGGCACCGACGGGCTGTGGATGGACGTCAACAAGTCGGTGCATGTCGAAGGCCGCAGCCCCCGCCATCGCTGGGAGGATGCGCAGAAGTATTACGACGAATTCGACCACCCGCTGTGGCGCAAGTACGCCGACAAGGCGGCCGGCGCCGGCCACGGCGGCATGGACTGGTTCGTGGTGCACGCCTTCGTCGAGGCGCTCAAGGCGGGCGACCCGATGCCGATCGACATCTACGATGCGGTGGCGTGGAGCGCGATCACGCTGCTTTCGGAACAGTCGATCGCCGAAGGCTACCGAACCCTCGATTTTCCCGACTTCACCGAGGGCAAGTGGAAGGAGCGATCGCCGATCTTCGCTTTCAACGACCGCTATTGAGGCGCGGCGTACCCGAGTCTAGGGCGTTGCCTGTTCGACGCGCAGTTCCAGCGCGTCGAGCCGGTCGAGCAAATGGAACAACCGCGCACGTTCGGCCGCCGCCACGCCGGCCAGCAGTTCGCGTTCGAAATCCAGCGCGATCCGCACCACCTGCGCATAGATCGCGCGTCCGGCCCGGGACAGGCGCAGCAGCGAGCGCCGCCGGTCGTCCGGGTCGATCCGGCGCTGGATGCGTCCGGACGCCAGCAGGCGATTGACCGCGCGGCTGACCGCGACCTTGTCCATCGCCGTGCGCCGTGCCACCGCGTTGGCCGACAGGCCGGGGTGGTGGCCGAGCACCGCCATCACCCGCCATTCGGTGACGCCCAGATCGAACCGCTGCGAGTATTCGCGCGCCAGCGCGTCCGAGGCGCGGTTGGCGAGCACGCTGAGCCGGTAAGGCAGGAAGTTTTCCAGGACCAGCACGTCGTCGATGACGGCCGGGCCGGGGCTTGCGTGCTTGCCGTTCGCCCTCGCGTTCGTGCTCGTGGCCATGCTGCGGCGCGCCTTGAAATTGGTTTCATATGAAACTATAAAGGCAGGCCAAGCGACAATCCAGCCAGGAGCCCGCCATGTCCGTGCAGCGCACCGCCGCCGATTTCAGCCTCGGGATGACCCCCACCACCTTCGACAACCCGATGGGCATCGACGGCTTCGAATTCGTCGAATTCGCCGCGCCCAAGGGTGCGGCGGCGTCGATGACGGCCTATCTGGAAAGCATGGGCTTTGCCGCCATCGCCCGCCACAAGGATCGCGCCATCACCCTGTTCCGCCAGGGCGACATCAATTTCCTGCTCAACGAAACCGAGAACTCGTTCGCCTCCGATTTCGCCGAACGGCACGGGCAGTCGGCCTGCGGGTTCGCGATCAATTTCAGGAAGCCCTCGGCCGAGGTGCTGGCCCACGTGCTGGCCAACGGCGGCGAGACGGTGGAATTCCGCGCCGACAGCAAGGCGGTCGATGCGCCGGTCATCAAGGGCATCGGCGATTGCATGCTGTATCTCGTCGATGCCGACAACGCGAACCTGTACGGCGATTTCGTTCCGTTCGACGGCGTCGACACCCGACCCAAGGGCTTCGGGCTGACCTTCATCGACCATCTGACCCACAACCTGTTCCTCGGCAACATGGACAAGTGGTCGGAGTACTACGAAAAGCTGTTCAACTTCCGCGAGATCCGCTACTTCGACATCAAGGGCGCCAAGACCGGCCTGCTGTCCAAGGCGATGACCGCGCCGGACGGGATCGTGCGAATCCCCCTGAACGAGTCTTCGGACGAGAAGTCGCAGATCAACGAGTACCTGCGCGACTACCACGGCGAGGGCATCCAGCACATCGCGCTGTTCACCAACGACATCTATTCGACCGTGGAATCGATGCACGCCGCCGGGGTCGCCTTCCTCGACACGCCGGACACCTATTACGACGTGGTCGACATACGCGTGCCTGACAACGGCGAGGACGTGCCGCGCCTGCGCCGGAACTCGATCCTGATCGACGCCGACCCCGAGACCCACAAGCGCAAGCTGCTGCAGATCTTCACCCAGAACGCGTTCGGCCCGATCTTCTTCGAGATCATCCAGCGCAAGGGCAACGAGGGCTTCGGCGAAGGCAACTTCCAGGCCCTATTCGAGAGCATCGAGCGCGACCAGATGAAGCGCGGCGTGCTGTAAGGGAACGGGTCGTTCGTCCTGACCTGTCGAAGGGCGGGCGGCCGTTCATGGTTCGACAGGCCCATCACGAACGGCCCAGAGCATGAGCATCCAAAGCACCGGCTACCAGAGCGGTTTCGGCAACTGGTTTGAAACCGAGGCGGTCCCCGGCACCGTGCCGCAGGGCCGCAATTCCCCGCAGAAGGTGGCGCACGGCCTGTACGCCGAGCAGCTGACCGGCACCGCGTTCACCGCGCCACGCCACGCCAACCGTCACGCCTGGCTGTACCGGATCCGTCCGGGCGCCGTGCACGGGCGCTTCGAAGCGTTCGACACTCCGGCCTTCCACAACGATTTCAGCGGCCGCGCCACCCCCGAGAAACTGCGCTGGGGCGCGCTGCCGCTGCCGAGCGCGCCGGCCGATTTCATCGAGGGCCTGTTCACCATGGGCGGCTACGGCGGCGCGGAAGCCGGCACCGGCGTCGGCGTCCACCTGTACGCGGCCAACCGCGACATGCAGGGGCGCTTCTTCTATGACGCCGACGGCGAACTGCTCATCGTGCCGCAGCTGGGACGGCTGCACATCGAAACCGAGCTGGGCGTGGTCGACGTCGCGCCGCAGGAAATCGCGGTGATCCCGCGGGGCGTGCGCTTCCGCGTGGCGCTGCCGGACGGGCAGGCGCGCGGCTACGTCTGCGAGAACTTCGGCGCCCTGCTGCGCCTGCCCGACCTCGGGCCGATCGGCAGCAACGGGCTGGCCAACACCCGCGACTTCCTCACCCCCAATGCGGCGTTCGAGGACGTCGACGGCGACTTCGAGCTGATCGCCAAGTTCCAGGGCCATTGCTGGCGCGCGTCGATCGACCATTCGCCGCTGGACGTGGTGGGCTGGCACGGCAACTACGCGCCGTACAAGTACGACCTGCGCCGCTTCAACGTGATCGGCTCGATCAGCTTCGACCATCCCGACCCGTCGATCTTCCTGGTGATGCATTCGCCCAGCGACACGCCCGGGACCAGCAACGTCGACTTCGCGATCTTCCCGCCGCGCATCCTCGCCATGCAGGACACCTTCCGCCCGGCGTGGTTCCACCGCAACGTCGCCAGCGAATTCATGGGGCTGGTGCACGGCATCTACGACGCCAAGGCCGAGGGCTTCGTGCCGGGCGGCTGCTCGCTGCACAACTGCATGACCGGGCACGGGCCGGACGCGGCGACCTTCGAGAAGGCCAGCGCGGTCGACACCAGCAAGCCGGACTATGTCACCGACACCATGGCGATCATGTTCGAGACCCGCGGCGTGATCCGGCCGGCGGCGCAGGCGCTGGAAGCCGCGCACCGGCAGATGGACTATCCGGACGTGTGGATGGGGCTGAAGCGGCACTTCAACCCGGAGGCCTAGGAAACGCCGAATCCGGCGCAGGACCCGACCCGGCGACGCCGATGCAGCCGGCGTTGCCTCGGTTCGTTCTGGCGACGTCCGGCCGATTCGGGACATCGCTTCCCGGAACATCGAGGCGCGTCCGTATAATCTGGGTGCGATGAATATCTTTCCGACCGTCCTGGCGCGCGCGCAGCACGCGCTGGGCGAGTTCTTCCGCCTCGAATCCTCCGCCGGCATGGCGCTGGTCCTGACGGCTGCCCTGGCGCTGGTTTGCGCCAACTCGCCGCTGGCGGGCTGGTATGCGCTGGTGCGCGACGCGCCGCTGGGCGAGGGCGCCTGGGCGCATTCGCTGCACTGGTGGACCAACGATGCCCTGATGGCGGTGTTCTTCCTGCTGGTGTCGCTGGAGATCAAGCGCGAAGTGGTTTCCGGACAACTCTCCAGTCGCGCCCAGTTGCTGCAGCCGGTGGTTTGCGCCTGTGCCGGCGTGGCCGCACCGGCGCTGATCTTCTACGCGTTCAACCACGGCAACGCCGACAGCCTGCGCGGCTGGGCGGTGCCGACCGCGACCGACATCGCCTTCAGCCTTGGCGTGCTGGCGCTGCTCGGGAGCCGCGTGCCGCTGGGCATGAAGGTGATGCTTTCGACGATTGCCGTGGCCGACGACCTGATCGCCATCGTCATCATCGCGGTGTTCTATTCGAACGACCTGCGCGCCGGAATGCTGCTGGCGGCGCTGGGCGTGGCGCTGCTGATGTTCGTTTTGAACCGGAAGAAAGTCCGTGCGCTGACGCCCTACCTGCTGCTGGGGCTGCTGCTGTGGGCGCTGGTGCTGCGCTCGGGCGTGCACGCCACGCTGGCCGGGGTCGTCACCGGAATGATGATTCCGCACGTCGACCGGCACAATGCCGTTGACGATGCCGTCGAGCATTCGCCGCTGGAAACGCTGGAACACGCGCTGCATCCGTGGGTGGCCTGGGGCGTCCTGCCGCTGTTCGCCTTCCTCAACGCCGGGCTGGCGCTGGGCGGGATCCGCATGGACGACCTCGCTGCGGCGCTGCCGGCAGGCATCGCGCTGGGCCTGATTCTCGGCAAACCGATCGGCATCGTCGGCGCCGCGGTGCTGCTGCGCGCCTTCCGGATCGCGCGCTTCCCCGACGGCATGGACCTGCGCGCGATGCTGGGGCTGGGTCTGCTGTGCGGCATCGGCTTCACCATGAGCCTGTTCGTCGCCGGGCTGGCCTACGCGCGGCTGCCGCTCGATTACACCGAAAGCGTGCTGGGCGTGCTCGGCGGCTCGCTGGTGTCGGCCGTGCTGGGGCTGGTCTGGCTGTCTTTCGTGCTGCCGCGGCAGGCCAGGGTCGCCGACCGGTAGCCGTCCGGGAACGGCGACATCGATGCCGTTTTACAGCACCCGCACCGGCTCGCCGCCCACGATCACGATGTCGGCCGGGCGGCGGGCGAACAGGCCGACGCTGACCACGCCGGGAATCTGGTTGAGCTCGGTTTCCAGCTTGACCGGATCGACGATCCGCAGGTTGTGGATGTCGAGGATCCAGTTGCCGTTGTCCGTCACCACGCCTTCGCGCCAGACCGGCTGGCCGCCGGTGGCGGCAAGGATCGCGCGGGCGACCAGGCTGCGCGCCATCGGGATGACTTCGACCGGCAGCGGGAAATTGCCGAGGATCGGCACCTGCTTGCTGGCGTCGATGATGCACACGAAGCGCTCGCTGGCCTGGGCGATGATCTTCTCGCGGGTCAGCGCGCCGCCGCCGCCCTTGATCAGGCGCTTGTGCGGGTCGCATTCGTCGGCGCCGTCCACGTACAGCAACAACGGCCCGGAGACGTTGAGGTCGAGCACCTCGATGCCGTTGGCCTTCAGCCGCGCGCTGCTCTGTTCGGAGCTGGAGACGGCGCCGCGGATGCGGTGCTTCCACGCCGCCAGCGCGTCGATGAAATAGGCCACCGTGGAGCCGGTTCCGATCCCGACGATCATGTCGTCTTCGAGGTAGTCGAGGGCTTTTTGCGCGGCGCGGCGTTTGGATTCGCTCATGAGGTTCGGTGCCGTGGTCATTCGAGGGAGAGCAGAAGCCGCCACTGGTGGGCGGTGACGGGAAATACCGACAGCCGGTTGCCGCGGGCGGTCAGGGCGAAGCCTTCGCCAAGCTCCTCGGCGTGCTCGCGGATTTCGGACAGCGGGATCAAGCGCCGCAGCTTGCGCTCGAAGGCGACGTCGACCAGGAACCAGCGCGGCTGTTCGCGCGTGGCCCTGGGGTCGTGATAATGGGATTCCGGATCGAACTGGGTTTCGTCGGGATAGGGCGCGCTGGCCACGCGGGCGACCCCGGCGATGCCGGGAGTCGCGCAGTTGGAGTGGTAGATCAGCACGCCGTCGCCGACGCGCATGCCGTCGCGCATGAAGTTGCGCGCTTGGTAGTTGCGCACGCCGTTCCATGGCTCGGTGCCGACGCGCGCCAGGTCGTCGATCGAGAAGGCGTCCGGTTCGGATTTCATCATCCAGTGGCGTTGGCGTGGGCTCATGTGGCGTCTCCGGCGAGCCAGGTGCCGGTTTCGCTGCAGATGGCGTCCAGCCGCACGTCCCAGGCTTCCGTCGGCACGGTCTCGGTGCGCTGGGTGGCGAACGCGGCGCCGACCAGCCAGGGCGGCGGGGCCTGCGTGCGGCGGAAGGCGAGGCTGCGGTCGTACCAGCCGCCGCCCATTCCCAATCGGTTGCCGTCTGCGTCGAAGCCGGTCAGGGGCACCACCAGCAGGGCCATCTCTGCGGCGGCGAGCGTGTCCCCCGGTGCGACGTCGGGCTCGGGAATTCCGTAGCGGTTTTCGACCAGCGGCGCACCGGTGCGCCACGGCGCGAAGCGCAGGCGGCCGTCCGGATGCAGCACCGGCAGGCAGTAGCGGATGCCGGCCGGCAGCCGCAGCTGGAAAGCGTGCAGGCCGATTTCTCCGTCCACCGCCCAGTAGCCGGCCACGCAGCCGCTGCGCGGGAAGAACGGCAGCGCCAGAAGCCGGTCGGCCAGCGCCTCGGCGGCAACGATGCGCTGCGCGGCGCCCAGGGCGCGGCGGCGCTCGCGCAGCGCGGCACGCAGCGACGCACGGTCGGGGGGCGGGTTCACGCGGTGCGCGTCCAGATGGGGGAAGAAAGAAAATGCCTCCACCGTGCCGATGCGTGCGTAACGACCTTGAACCTGCGGTTCAAGTGGGGAAGCGCGGCGGCCTTCGGGCTTTCCGCTCGCGGGCGGACCTGCACTCCCGGCAACCGTTGCATCCCCGTGGTCGTCATCTAGGGACAAGGCAAATGTTGCGCACGCCGTCGCACACGGCAGAGGGCGAGACCAATATACCCCACCGCGGACGGAGTGGCGCGGGTCTCCGCCGTGCGGCGCATGGGCTGCGTTCAGTCGACCTGTGCCAGCAGCGCGTCGAGCTTGCGGTTGGCTTCGTCGATCAGGGCGAAGGCGCCGCCGGTGCTTGCATCCGGGCCGCTGCGGGCCTGCTGCAGTTCGTGGGCGAAGTTGAGCGCCGCCAGCACCGCGAGGCGGTCGGGGGCCACCAGTTTGTCGCCGCCGCGAAGTTCGCGCATGCGGGTGTCGAGCATGCGCGCCGCGGCGATCAGGCCGGCACGCTCGGCGTCGCTGGCGCCGAAGGTGTATTCGCGATCCAGGATGCGGACGCTGACCGGTTCGCTCATGTGTGCTGCTCCAGCGACTTGAGCCGGCCGATCATCGCCTCGACCCGGCTGCGGGCCTGCTCCTGCCGCGCGATCAACTGGGCGCGCTCGCTGCCCATCTGCTCGATCTGGGCGCGCAGCCCGCGGTTTTCCTCCTGCAGGCGGCGCATGCGCCCGGCCATCAGTTCAAGCCGCGCCAGCAGCTTGTGCAATTCGGTGTCGAGGTTGCGAGCGTCCATGGGCGCACCTTAGGCAGGGGTGGGGTCGGGGTCAAGCGGACCGGAGTGGGCCGGCGCCGGCACCGGATCGCCGCGCAGGAAGCGCAGGCAGGCCTCGGCCGGGAGCGGGCGCGAGATCCAGAAGCCCTGGGCGAGATCGCAGGCGTGCTGTTCGAGGAAGGCGAGCTGTTCGGGCGTCTCCACGCCCTCGGCCACGACCTGCAGGCCGAGGGTGCGCGCCATCGCGATGATCGTCGTGGTGATGGTGGTGTCTTCGCTGTCCTCGTTCGAGGCCAGCCCGTCGATGAACGCCTTGTCGATCTTCAGGGTGTTGATCGGCAGCCGGTGCAGGTAGGCCAGCGAAGAATAGCCGGTGCCGAAATCGTCGACCGCGATGGAGATGCCCATGCGCCGGAAGGCGCGCAGGCGCTCGCGGGCCAGTTCGGCATTGCTCATCAGGACGCTTTCCGTCAATTCCAGTTCGAGAACGCTGGCGGGAAGGTCGTTCTCCGCCAGCGCGCGGCGGACGCTGCCGGCCAGGTCGCTGCGCAGCAGTTGCAGGGCGGAGACGTTGATGGCCATCACCAGGCGCGGATCGATGCCGGCGCGCCGCCATGCCGCCAGCGTACGGCAGGCTTCGGCGAGCACCCACTCGCCGATCGGAACGATCAGGCCGCTTTCTTCCGCCAGCGGGATGAACTGGCCGGGCAGGATCAGCCCGAACTCCGGGCTGTTCCAGCGCAGCAGGGCTTCCACGCTGCCGATCCGGCCATTCCGGAGATTCACCTGCGGCTGGTAGACCAGCTGCAGTTCGTCGCGCTCGAGCACGCGGCGCAGCGCGGTGATGAGGTTGGCGCGTTGGCGGATGTCGTTGTCCATCGCTTCGGCGTAGCGCACGAAGGTGCGCTTGCCGGCGGCCTTGGCCTGGTACATCGCGGTGTCGGCGTGCTTGAGCAGATCGCTTGCCGTCTGCGCGTGGTCGGGAAACAGGCTGATGCCGACCGAGGGCGAGATGGCGAACTCGTAGCGTTCGTCCGGCAGCAGCGGGGTTTCGAATGCCTCGATGATGCGCTGCGCGTACCGATCCGCGTCTTCCACCGTATTGATGTTCTCGAGCAGGACGGTGAATTCGTCGCCGCCGATCCGCGCCACCGTGTGCTCGGGGCCGACCGCCTCCAGCAACCGTCGGGCGGCGGCGCGCAACACGCGGTCGCCGATCGCGTGGCCAAGGGTATCGTTGACGTCCTTGAAATTGTCGAGGTCGAGGAATAGCAAGCCGATCCTGGCATCGCATTGGCGGGCCTGCGTGATCGCCCGTTCCAGCCGGTCCGACAGTTGGGCCCGGTTCGGCAGGTTGGTCAGCGGGTCGTAGTTGGCGAGGAACCGCAGCTCGTGTTCGAGCCGCCGCCGTTCGGTGATGTCGCTGGCGACGATCACGTATCGGCGCTGGTGCGTCTGCGGGTCTTCGATGGTCGTGCACTGCATCGCGCACAGGAAATCGACGCCGTCCTTGCGCCGCTGCCACATCTCCCCGGTCCAGTGGTCCTGGCTGCGCATCGCTTCGCGCGCGGCGGCATGGAATTCCGGTTCGTGCTGCCGGCCGTTGAGCAGGGACGCGTCCTTGCCGATCACTTCCTGTTCTTCATACCCGCTCATCCGGCTGAAGGCCAGGTTGACCGCGACGAACATGAAATCGGAATCCAGCACGCACACCGATTCGGCCATGTTGCGCATGACCTCGATGGCGATCTCGTTCTGTCCTTCCAGTTCGCGCAGGGCGTCGATGTTGCGGGCCGTGCCGGCGACCAGGGTGGCGCGGCCGTCGGCGTCGCGCTGGATCGTGCGACCGTGCGCGCGCATCCATGCCCAGTCGTCGCCCTCGCCGCGGAAGCGCAGTTCCGTCTGCAGCATCGCCGTGTCGTCGCGCAGATGGGCGCGCAGCGCGTCGAGCACGCGCGGCAGGTCGTCGGGATGGATCTGGGTGTCGCGGTCCTGGTCGAGGCGCACGGCCAGGTCGTTGTCGGCATCGGCCACGATCCGAATCCGTTCCAGGTGCTGGGTGCGCAGGTCGTACTGCCAATAGAGCTCGCCGGACGCCCAGAGCGCGAGCCGCAGCTGCTGTTCGCGTGCTTCGAGTTCCTGCCGGAAGCTCCGGTGGTCGCGCTCGCGCCGCCGATAGCTGACCAAGGCAAGCCCGGCCAGCGCCAGCACCAGCACCGACAGCAGCAGGATCAGGGGCGAGTCGATGGGCGTGTTCAAATCCAGGCGGGATCGGCCAGCGGTGCGGGCTGCCGGATGTGCCGACAGACGGGATGGGGTTTCGCGGCGAGACTGTGGCCGAGTTTAGTGGCAGTGGCGCATGGGCAACAAGCGAACGGCCGCGGTTGCTAAACTTCCGGCTTTCCGATGGCGAGGGTTCCATCGTGCCTGATTTCGCCTTGCCGGGCTGGTCCGAGGTGGCTGCGGCCATCGACCGGGATGCGCTCGCCTGCTCGCCTGCAGAGCTGCATGGCGCGCTGTGCGGCTGGTTGGCAGGAGGGGCCACCGACGCGCCGGACTGGCTGCGGCAGGTGATGGTCGATCCCGGGTTGGCGCTGCCGAAGGACGCGGATGCGCTGGATCGGATGCACGCGGCCAGCCTTGCGCAACTCGACGATCCGCAGTTCGGCTTCCAGCTGCTGCTGCCCGATGGCGACGGCGTGAGCGCACGCGCCGAAGCGGTGTTCGCCTGGTGTCGCGGTTTCCTGGGTGGATTCGGTCTGGTTCCGGACGGACGGGCGCTGTCGGAGGAAGGCCAGGAAGCGCTGCGCGATCTCGGCAATCTGGCCGCCGCGCAGATGGACGACGAAGGCGACGGCGAGGATGAGGAAGCGCTGGCCGAGATCGAAGAATACCTGCGGGTCGCGGTGCTGCTGCTGCACGCGGACCGCAGTCTGGCGCCGCCCGCCGACCGCCGTCTGCATTGATGGAAGCGTTCCGATGCCGCTGCTGACCGCCGAGTGGCGCCGGCTGCATGCCGCGCGCCGCAAGCGACTGATGGACCTGGTCGGGGACGCGGCCATCGTGGTGCTGGCCGCTGCGCCCGAGCGGGTGCGCAGCCGCGACACCCTGTACCCGTACCGTCAGGATTCGAACTTCCTGTACCTGACCGGCTTCCTCGAACCCGATGCCGTGCTGGCGCTGGTGCCGGGACGGCGGCACGGCGAGACGATCTTGTTCTGCCGCGAGCGCGATCCTGCCCGGGAAGGCTGGGACGGGCCCCGGCTCGGGCCGGAGCGGGCCGGCGAGGAACTCGGCGTCGATGATGCCTATCCGATCTCCGATATCGACGACATCCTGCCCGGGCTGATGGAAGGACGCGCCCGCGCCTTTTATCCGCTGGGGCTGGACGCCGGGTTCGACCTCAAGCTGATCGGCTGGGTCAACCGCTTGCGCGGTCGCGCCGACGGACGCGCGCCGCAGGAATTCCTGCAATTGGGCCATCTGCTCGACGAGATGCGGCTGTTCAAGTCGGAGCCGGAAGTGCGGCTGATGCAGCGCGCCGTCGATATCACGATCGAAGCCCACCGGACGGCAATGCGTGCGGTTCGCGGCGGCGTCCACGAGTACGCCCTGCAGGCGGAAGTCGAGCGCGAGTTCCGCCGCAACGACGCGCAGCCGGCCTACGCCAGCATCGTCGGTGCCGGGGCCAACGGCTGCATCCTGCACTACGGCGCCAACGCCAGTCGGGTGCGCGCGGGCGAACTGGTGTTGATCGACGCGGGCGCCGAATACCGCGGCTATGCGGCCGACCTCACCCGCACCTTCCCTGCCAGCGGGCGCTACTCGCGCGAGCAGCGCGCCCTGCACGACCTGGTCTGCAGGGCGCAGGATGCGGCATTGGCGCAGGCGCGACCCGGCGCGGCCTTTGCCGAGATACACGCGGCGGCGGTCCTGACCCTGTGTGAGGGTCTGCTGGCGCTGGGGCTGCTCAAGGGCCGACTGGAGGACGCGGTTTCCGGAGAAACGTACAAGCGCTTCTATCCACACAAGACCGGGCACTGGCTCGGACTGGACGTGCATGACGTGGGCGAATACCGGATCGAGGGCGCCTCGCGACTGCTCGAGCCGGGCATGGTGTTCACGGTCGAGCCGGGGCTGTACGTGCCGGCCGATGCGGCCGATGTCCCTGCCCGCTGGCGCGGCATCGGCATCCGCATCGAGGACGACGTGCTGGTGACGCGCACCGGCCACCGCGTGCTCAGCGCCGCGCTGGAACGCACCGCCGACGAAGTCGAGGCGTTCATGGCGGGCACCGCTGCCGCGTAGCGGGAGTCGCGCGCGTTCGGCCGACTGCGCGATCAGCCTTCCGCAAAGGCCTCGCGGGTGAGGTTGATCGGCGCATCCTCGGTGCAGGCCACGTCGTCCTCGATCCGGATCCCGCCGCAGGGCCGGAAGTCTTCGACCCGATCCCAGTCGACCGCGTCGGCGTGGCCGTCGGCCTTGATCTGGTCGAGCAGCATGTCGATGAAATACACGCCGGGTTCGATCGTGACGACCATTCCCGGTTCCAGGGTGCGGGTCAGGCGCAGGAATGGATGGCCGTCGGGTTTGTCCAGGGTGCCACCGGCGTCGCTGGCGGCGAAGCCGGCGACGTCGTGCACCTGCAGGCCGATGCCGTGGCCCAGCCCGTGCGGGAAGAACGCCCGCGAGACGCCGCGCGCCACCGCTTCCTCGGCGCCCACGCGCAGCACGCCGGCCTCGCGCAGCACGCCGGCCAGCGCGAGATGGGCGTCCAGGTGCAGCTGGCGGTAGTCGAGGCCGGGGCGCACGCGCGCCGCCAGCGCCTGCTGGGCCGAGTCCACGGCGGCGATCAACGCCGCGAAATCGTCGTCCTGTGCGGAATAGGTGCGGGTGACGTCGGCCGCATAGCCGCCGTGGTCGGCGCCGGCGTCAATCAGGAAGCTGCGCAAGGATTTCGGCGGCAACCGTTCCTGGGTCATGTAGTGCAGGATCGCCGCGTGGCGGTTGAGGGCGATGATGTTGCCGTAGGGCAGGGCGTTGACGTCCTGGCCGGTGGCCTGGCAATAGGCCAGATGGATGCCGAACTCGCCCGAGCCGGCGCGGAAGGCGCGCAGCGCCGCCCGGTGACCGCGCACGGCGGTGCGGTTGGCGGCCGCCATCATCGCGATCTCGTACGGCGTCTTGAAGGCGCGGTGGTATTCCAGATAGGCGATCGCCTCCGGCGGGTTGTCCGGCACGAAATCGCCCAGCGCACTCTGCGCTTCGCCCAGGATCGCGCAGCGCGAGGCGTCGGCGGGCAGTTGCGCCAACGCGTCCTCGGGGTTGCGGATCACCACGATCTCGAACCGCTCCGCCCAGTAGCCGGAGGGTGCGCTCGGCACCGCGTGCCAGTAGTCCTGCGGCTGCAGGAACACCAGCTTCGGACGCCGGCCGGGGGTGACGACCAGCCAGCTTCCCGGCGCATCGGTCAACGGCAGCCAGGCCTTGAACTGTGGATTGACCGCGTACGGATACTCCATGTCGTCGAACGCGCGCAGGTGCAGCGTGCCGCTGGGAACGACCAGGTGGTCGCGCCGGCAACGACGCAGCGCTTCGGCGGCGCGTGTTTCGAGGGTCGCCAGATGGGCTGGATACAGCGAGGCGGTTTCGGATCGGGTCACGGCATCACCTGGCGTCGAGAAGCCGGCATTGTCGCGCAGGAGACGTGATCCGCGGGTGTGGGCTGGCCGGATGCCGGCATCCTTGGTGCCCGCTACTTTTGTGACCAGTTTTCGAGTAGTCGTGCCACTTCGGGCGCGAGGCCGATGAAGCGCATGCCGACGTAGTACTGGCCCGGCGCGCCGGCGGGTGCCTGCCAGAGCACGTGGGCGCCGACTTCGAGGGTCGGCAGCGGGCGGCCCTCGTCGGCCAGGCTGAAGCGGAGCTGGAACAGCGCGTCGTCGGGCAACGGGGAGCTGGCGATCAGCAGCAGGCCGCCGGCGGACACGTCTCCCAGAACGCCCACCGTCTGCTCGGCGATGGTGTCGAAGACCTCGACGCGCCCGACCACTTCGCGGCGCGGATGGCGGCGCTGCTCAATGCCCATCGCCATCCTTCCTGTCCTTGTCGGACGCCAGTGGCATCAGGCTGTCGAGCGTGGCTTCCCACGCCGATGTTGCCGGGGACGCATCCGCGTCCAGAAGCTGGGCGTCGCCGGCGGCGAGCTTGCGCGCCAACTCGACCAGGGTTTCCTCCCCCGCGCGCAGACCGCGACGGTTGACCAGCAGCGCCTGCCCCGAGGTTTCGCCGATCCAGGCCAGACGCCGGCGCAGCGGGTGTTCGGGGTCGTGCGAGTATTCGATCCACGCGGGGAGGCTGGCGCTGCGCAGTTGTTCGTAGGCTTGCTGTTCTTCCGGATGCTTCAGTGCCCTCGCGTCCTCGCCGGCAGCCATGGCGCCCTCGCCCAGGCGCGCTCGCTCGCTGAGCTTTTCCCGGAGCCGTTCGCGCATGGCGGCGTCGCTCCCCGGACGCAGCGCGGCGGCGATCGCGGCGGCATCGTCCTGATGGTAGCCCACCTGTTCCAGCGCCCTGCCCACGCGTTCGATGCTGGCCTCTGGAAGCGCGCTTGCATCGCCAAGCAGTCCCGCTTCGGCAATCCGCCCCGTGGTTTCCATCAGCTCTTTCCAGCCGTCGGATTCTTCGCCGCCGCGCAGGAAGGCCAACGACAGCACGTCGACCCAGGTATGGCGGATGAAAGCGTTGTAGAAGGGCGACAGGGTGTTGCCGTCGAGGATCCCGTCGATCGCCTCGTCGGCGCGCATCCGTGCGATCGCCAGTCGTTCGCGTCCGCGTGCGGCCTCCACCTGCCGGCGTTCGGCCATCTCGGCCTTGCGCATCAGGGTTTGCAGTCCCGATTGCAGGGTGCGGTTGGCCTCGGAAAACGCTTCCGTGCCGCCGTCGCCGTCGCGCTGCACCGAGTGGACCGCCCGCTGCAACAAGCCCAGCCACTGCGCGTCGAGGTCGTCTTCGCCCAGCCAGCGTGCACCGGCCAGCGAGACGGCATCCAGCAATTCGCGCGCCGGATGTTCCTGGCGGGTGAAAAAATCGCTGTCGCGCAGGGCGGACATCACCATCGGCAGGAACAGCTTGTCGATCAGCGAGTGCCCCGGGCTGGAACGGCGCAGGGCGCGCTGAAGCTGGGCGAGGAACAGCGCCAGCAGATCGAAGCTGTCCTCGTCGGATTCGGACAACGCCACGCCGTGGCCGCGCTGCTGGCGTGCCTGCGCCAGCAGGATCTGGCGGTATTCCTGCACGCTTTCGGCGCGGGTGTTGTTGCTGCGCAGCCGCTGCAGTGCTTCCAGGACCTCGTCGTGGCGGAGCCTCGGGATCGGTTTTTCGGGGTCGCGCCCCGAACTGGTCGGTGGCGCCGGCCGCAGCTTGGCGAGCACCTTGCGCCTGCGCTGCAGCAGGGATTGCAGGGTGGCGAAGCTTGCGTCGATCGGCGCCCGCAGCGCCGCGCGGATTCGCTGGCCGGCCAATGCTTCGGGAGTCTGTGTCTCCGGCTCGACGTCCGCGCCGTCTCTGCCGCTGGCGCTGGAGCTGGAGCTGGAGCTGGAGCTGGAGCCTGGCGCCCGACGTACGGGCACATAGCTCAGGTGCGGCAGGATGCCGAGCTGCACCAGGCGCTGGTTGCACGCGTCCAGCAGCGCCGGATAGGAATCGACCAGGGCACGCTCGAACTGCTGAAACAGCTGCAGGCGGGCCGGGCGCGCCAATTCGAGCACGTCAACGGCCTTGGCCAGGCCTGCGCACAGCGCGTGCGGCCCCATCGGCAGGGTCTCCGGTTCGTACGCGGGCGCGCGGGTCAGCACGCCGAAGCGCTGGCCGAGCAGTTGCAGCGCCAGGCTGTTGCGCGAGCCGAGCCGGCCGGCGGTGTTCTCCAGCAGGGTGTCGTCATTGTCGAAGTCGTCTTCGCTGACCAGACTCAGCGCCTGCGGCCGGTAACCGGAGTCTTCCGGCCTGGCGAGAGCGGTACCGGCGCCGGGCGTCTTGAAGCCCTCTTCCACGGACAGGAGAAAGCGCTGGAGAAACAGCGGGCTGCCGCTGCCGAGGCTGCGCAGCGATTCGATCCGCGTCGCCTCCAGGGTGGGATTGCCGGCGGGCAGCGGTTCGGTCAGGGCCAGCTCGGTGGCTTCGACGACCTTGGGCAGGCGAAGTTCGAATTCCTCGCGCACGTCGGCAAGCAAGCGATCGAGAACATTGCGCGCGCGTCGCGACACGCTGGCCGAAATCAACCCGCCTTCCCTGGTTCCGGATGTTGCTTCGGCCATCAACGCCCCCTGGCGCCCTGCCACCGCTGGAATGGTAGCGCGAAATCGGACGCAGGCAATGTGCAGGTCGTCGCTGCCGTCGCCGCTTCGGGCGGTCGTTCAGTCCAGGAACAGAGCGATCACGTCGTTGGCGAAGCGAAGGCCCAGCGGCGTCGGCCGCAGCCAGTCGGGATCGTCGTCCAGCCAGCCGTTGGCACGGGCAGTGCCCAGGCGATCGTTGATGGCCGTTCGCGGCAGCCCGGTGCGGGCCTCGAAGCTGGCCATCGACACGCCATCGTTCAGGCGCAGCGCGTTGAGCATGAAGTCGAACGGCAGCCGCTGGGGCGTGAGCGTTTCCTCGCCGTCGATGGCCTCCGCACTGCCCGCCCTGGCCATGTAGGAGTTGGGCAGCTTGGTTTTCCAGCGCCGGAAGATCCGGTTTTCGGCCGCCAGGGTCAGCTTGCCGTGGGCGCCGGCGCCGATGCCGAGGTAGTCGCCGAAGCGCCAGTAATTGAGGTTGTGCGCGCACTGGCGGCCGTCGCGGGCGTAGGCGCTGACCTCGTATTGCGTGAACCCCGCTTCCGCCAGCTTCGTCTGGCAGGCCTCCTGCATGTCCCAGGCGCTGTCGATGTCGGGGATGCCGGCGGGCGGGCGGGCGCCGAATTTCGTGCCGGTTTCGAGGGTGAGCTGGTAGTGGCTGATGTGGGTGGGCTGCAGGGCGATGGCGCGCGTGACGTCGATCTCGGCCATCGCCAGGGTCTGCTGCGGCAGCGCGTACATCAGGTCGAGGTTGATGTTGTCGAAGCCGGCATCCTGCGCCGCCTTGACCGCGCGATCGGCGTCGCCGCTGGAATGGATGCGCCCCAGCCGCTGCAGGCAGCCGTCGTCGAAGCTCTGCACGCCGATGCTCAGGCGATTGACCCCGGCCCTGCGGTAGCCGGGGAACGGCCCGTGTTCGAGCGTGCCCGGATTGGCTTCGAGGGTGATTTCCGCGCCCGGCGCGAAGCGCAGGCGCGCGCTGGCCTGCTGCAGGAAGCGGTCGATCGCCTGCGGCGGAAACAGCGACGGCGTGCCGCCGCCGAAGAACACGCTGTGCACGACCCGACCCCAGACCTGTGGCAAGTCGTGTTCGAGGTCCGCGATCAGCGCATCGACATAGGCGTCGAACGGCAGGGCGCCGCGCTGCTGGTGCGAATTGAAATCGCAGTACGGGCATTTGCGCACGCACCACGGGACGTGGACGTAGAGCGCGAGCGGCGGGGCGGTGAGCATCCGCACATTGTAGAAGCGCCGCCCGTTTCGTCGGTGAGGCGATTCCCTTCAGTGGCAAGCAGCACGTGGAGATGGGATGTCGTCCACGGTTATCCCGGAATGGCCACAGCCATCGTGTCTGACGGCTCTATCCGCGCCATCCGCGCTGATCCGCGTCAAAAAAGCTTTCGCTCTGCAGCCCGAACGAAGGTCGTCCGGTCGCTTTCGACACAGGCGCTCAGCACGGCGGCACCAGCCCCGCCCGCAGCTTCGCCAGCGCCATCGCGCGGTGGCTGTCGCGGTTCTTCACCTCGGGCGGCAGCTCCGCCGATGCGCAGCCGTGCGCGGGCGAGAAGAACACCGGGTCGTAGCCGAAGCCGCCGGCGCCGCGGCGTTCGCGCAGGATGCGGCCTTCCCACGCGCCCTGCGCGATCAGTGGCATCGGGTCGTCGGGGCGGTGCAGCAGGGCCAGCACGCAGACGAAGCGCGCCGTGCGCTGCGCTTCTGGAATGTCCGCGAGCTCGCGCAGCAGGCGGTCGTTGTTGGCCTCGTCGTCGCCGTGGGTGCCGGCGTAGCGCGCCGAATGCAGGCCGGGGGCGCCGTGAAGGGCGTCGACGCAAAGGCCGGAGTCGTCGGCCAGCGCCGGCAGCCCGGTCGCACGGGCGGCGTGGCGGGCCTTGATCAGCGCGTTCTCGACGAAGGTCAGCCCGGTTTCCACGGCATCACCGACACCGAATTCCGATTGCGCGTGCAGGTCGATGCTGCTGCCGAGGAGGGCGCGCAGTTCGCTCAGCTTGCCCGGGTTGGAGGATGCGAGAACGAGCTTCATGGAAGTGGGTTCCGTGGTGTGCGAATTTCCTCGCGGCCGCGCCAGCCGCCCCTTGGGATTCGCCGCTCAGGTTGCGCATCCTGCTGCAATTCGCGGGCGCAGGCCATCCATGGCCTGCTCGAACTCCAAGGGGCGGCTGGCACGGCTTGGGGTTCATCGCAGATGCAACTGCTTGGTCAGGCTTCGATGCAAGCCTGCATTGATCGTGGGGTCAGGGGCTTGCCAACGCGGCCTGTTGCGCGGCGAACAGCTGCTGGCAGCCGGATTCGGCCAGCGCCAGCAAGGCGTCGAGTTCGTCCCGGCGGAAGGCGTGGCCTTCGGCGGTGCCCTGCAGTTCGATGAAACCGCCGCCGTCGTTCATTACCACGTTCATGTCGGTGTCGCAGGCGCTGTCCTCGGCGTAGTCGAGGTCCAGCACCGGCGTGCCCCGGAAGATGCCCACCGAAACCGCCGCAACTGCGCCGATGATCGGTGAACGGCGCTGCTGGCGCGGCTTGATCGCGCCGGAGGCGATCAGCCCTTCGACCGCATCGACCAGCGCCACGTAGGCGCCGGTGATCGCCGCGGTGCGGGTGCCGCCGTCGGCCTGCAGCACGTCGCAGTCGAGGGTGATGGTGCGTTCGCCGAGCAGCTTGCGGTCGATGCAGGCGCGCAGCGAGCGCCCGATCAGGCGCTGGATTTCCAGCGTGCGTCCGCCCTGCTTGCCGCGCGCGGCCTCGCGGTCGCTGCGGGTGTGGGTGGCGCGCGGGAGCATGCCGTATTCGGCCGTCACCCAGCCCTCTTCCTTGCCGCGCAGGAAGGCGGGCACCTTGTTGTCGACGCTGGCGGTGCACAGCACGCGGGTGTCGCCGAAGCTCACCAGCACGGAACCCTCGGCGTGGCGGGTGTAGCCGCGAATGATTTCGACGGGGCGCAGCTCGCCGGACTGGCGGCCGCTGGGACGAAGCGATGTCATCGCTGCAACCGGAAAACGACGGGGCACTAGATTACCATTCACCGTTTCCGCACTCGGGTTCGCCCCATGCCGATCCGCAGCATGACCGCCAGCGCCACCGCCGAACGCGCAACCGCGTGGGGTGCGCTCGGCTGCGAGCTGCGTTCGGTGAACCACCGCTTCCTTGAACTGGGCGTGCGCCTGCCGGAGGAACTGCGCGGGTTCGAATCGGCGCTGCGCGAACGCGTGTCGGCGCGCATCGGTCGCGGCAAGATCGACCTCGTCTTGCGACTGCGCGCGCCGGCCGGCGCCAGCCTCGGGCTGGATGAAGCGGTGGTGGCGCGGCTGGGGGAGCTGGCGCGCACGCTGGACGCGCATTTTCCGCAGATGCGCGTCGAATTCACCGAGCTGCTGCAGTACCCGGGCGTCCTGCAGGTGGCGGGCATCGATGCCGAAGCGCTGCAGGCCGAGGCGCTGGCGGTGCTGGATGCGGCCCTGGACGCTTTCGTTGCGGCGCGCGAGCGCGAGGGCGGCAAACTGGCCGAGACGATCCGCGAACGCGCCCGGCGCATCGAAGCCATCGTGGCCGACGTGCGCGGCCTGATTCCGGCGATCCGCACCGGCCAGAGGCAGAAACTGGACGCGCGGCTGGCCGATCTGGGAACGGCGGTCGATCCGGGAAGGCTGGAACAGGAGCTGGTGCTGTGGCTGCAGAAGCTCGACGTCGACGAGGAGCTGGACCGCCTGTCCAGCCATCTCGACGAGCTGCGGCGCGTGCTTGGGCAAAGCGGCCCGGCCGGGCGCCGGCTGGATTTCCTGCTGCAGGAGTTCAACCGCGAGGCCAACACCCTGGGCAGCAAGTCGGTGGACGCGCGCACCAGCAATGCCTCGGTCGAGCTGAAGGTGCTGATCGACCAGATCCGCGAGCAGATCCAGAACATCGAATAGGCTGAGCCCATGCGCGGAACCCTCTACATCGTCGCTGCCCCCTCCGGTGCCGGAAAGTCCAGCCTGGTGCGGGCGCTGCTGGCGCGCGATACGGGGCTGCGGCTGTCGGTCTCGTACACCTCGCGGCCGGCGCGACCGGGCGAGGTGGACGGTCGCGATTACCACTTCATCGGCGCGGACGCGTTCGAGGCGATGGTGGCGGCAGGCGATTTCTTCGAATACGCCAAGGTGCACGGCGACTGGAAGGGGACCGCGCGGCAGGCGGTGGAGCCGCTGCTGGCGGCCGGCTGCGACGTGCTGCTGGAAATCGACTGGCAGGGCGCGCGCCAGGTCCGGGAGAAAGTGCCGGATGCGGTCGGCATCTTCATCCTGCCGCCGACGCGCGCCGCGCTGGAAGAACGCATGCGCAAGCGCGCCCAGGATTCCGAGGAGGTCATCCGGCGCCGGATGGCCGGCGCGCGCGAGGAGATGCGCCACTACGACGAGTTCGACTACGTGATCATCAACGATGTATTCGAATCCGCGGTCAACGAGATCTGCTGCATCCTCACCGCCAGCCGCCTGCGCCGATCGGTCCAGGCCGCCCACCACGCCGCGCTGGTGGAGACGCTGCTGGGCGAGGGCTGAACCGGGTTCGTCGCCAGCGGGCAGATGCCCGGAGCCATCCCGCGTTCATCCAGTCCGGCTTGAAACCGGCCACACTCGCAAGGGACGTCGGCAGCGCCGGATCCTTGCCGCTGTGCGACGACGGTTCCGGAAGCAAGGACCCTCGAGGCATGCGAATGCGGATTTCCCTGTTGGCGCTTGGCTGTTTCGCCCTTGCCGGCTGTGCGTTCGTGTCGATGACGCCCGGAGGGCAGCAAGTGCAGGTCCTGGCCAGCGCGCCGGCCGGCTGTGTCTCGCGTGGCGAAGTGGTGGTGACCATGACCCATCGGGTCGGGTTCTACGAGCGCGATGCGCTGCGGGTGCGCGACGAGCTGGAAATTCTGGCGCGCAACCAGGCCGTCGGGCTGGGCGCCAACCGGATCAGCCCGATGCAGCCCCCGGAGAACGGCCGCCAGCGCTGGGCGATGTGGCGCTGTCCCTGAATGCGAGCAGGCTTTGCCGGCCCGATTTTCCCATACGCCAGCGCACGGCGTGGGAAACGCGCTATCCTGCCTGATCCGAGGTGCCGTTCGGGCGCCTGTCTTGAGTCACGATCATGCTGTTTCAACGCGTTGCCATTGCCGGCCTGGCCCACATCGACGCCCCGCGTCGCCTGTCCTCGGACGAGATCAACGCCCGGCTGAAACCGACGCTCGACCGGCTCGGCATCCGCACCGACGTGCTCGGCGACATCGCCGGCGTGCACGAGCGCCGGCTGTGGGACGACAACGTGCAGGCCTCCGACGCCGCCACCCTGGCCGGCGTCAAGGCGCTGGCCGACGCCGGCATCGACCCCGACAAGGTCGGCCTGCTGGTCAACACCTCGGTCAGCCGCGACTATCTGGAGCCGTCCACCGCCTCGATCGTCTCGGGCAACCTTGGCCTGCCCGACACCTGCCAGAACTTCGACATCGCCAACGCCTGCCTGGCCTTCATCAACGGCATGGACATCGCCGGCCGGATGATCGAGCGCGGCGAGATCGAGTACGCGCTGGTGGTCGACGGCGAAACCGCCAACATGGTCTACGAGAAGACCCTCGAACGGATGATGCGCGAGGACGTCACCGAAGAGGATTTCCGCCGCGAGCTGGCCAGTCTGACCCTGGGCTCGGGCGCCGCCGGCATGGTGCTGGCCCGCGCCGAACTGGCGCCGGGCGCCCCGCGCTACAAGGGCGGCGTCACGCGCGCGGCGACCCAGTGGAACAAGCTGTGCCGCGGCAACCTCGACGGCATGATCACCGACACCCGCACCCTGCTGATCGAGGGCGTCAAGCTGGCGACCAAGACCTTCGAGGTCGCCAAGACCAAGCTCGGCTGGGTGGTGGGCGAGATGGACGAGTTCGTGATCCACCAGGTCAGCAAGGTGCACACCGCCGCCTTCACCAAGGCGATGGGCATCGATCCGCGCAAGGTGATGACCATTTTCGGCGAACACGGCAATATCGGCCCGGCATCAGTGCCGATCGTGCTGTCAAAGCTGCGCGAGATGGGGCGCCTGAAGAAAGGCAGCCGCGTCGCCCTGCTCGGCATCGGCTCCGGCCTGAACTGCTCGATGGCCGAAGTGGAATGGTGAACGCGGCGCGCGGCGCAGGCCGCGCACCGCCCCGGCGGCATGCCGGCTGTTGATTCAGGCCGGCGTCGGCCATGACTTCAAGACATCGCGCCTGTCCGATTGTCGGCGGCTCACGCATTCAGCGCCGCAGCCACCCGCCGCCGGAGCTCCGGCAGCAATTCCTGCTCGAACCACGGGTTGCGCGCCAGCCACAGCCGGTTGCGCGGGCTGGGGTGCGGCAGCGGCAGGATGGCGCGTGCGTCCAGATGGCGGCGCCAGTCCCGCACGGTGTCGGTCAGGGTCGCGCCGCGCGCTTCCTTCAGCAGCCCGGCCTGCGCGTACTGGCCGATGGCCAGCGTCAGCTGCACCTGCTTCAGCCGCGGCAGCAGCTGCGGATGCCACTGCGGCGCGCACTCCGGGCGCGGCGGCAGGTCGCCGCTCTTGCCGGTGCCGGGAAAGCAGAAGCCCATCGGCACGATGGCGACCCGCTCCGGGTCGTAGAACGCGGCCTTGTCGATCCCCAGCCAGTCGCGCAGGCGATCGCCGCTGGGGTCGTTGAAGGGGATGCCGGTTTCATGCACCTTGCGCCCCGGCGCCTGGCTGACGATCAGCAGTCGCGACCGCGGCGAGGCCTGCAGCACCGGGCGCGGCCCGAGCGGCAGGAACGCCTCGCAGATCCGGCAGGCGCGGATGCGCGCCATCAGCGCGTCGAAGGAATCGCTCATGCGACGCATGATGCCAGCGCAGACGTGAAGCGACGCGCCGTGGTCCGGTGTATCCGTGCGGCGGCGCGGCCACAAACAGACGTCCGGTATTGCGGATGCCGTCGACTCGGGCATGATGGCGTCCATCCCGGAGGCCCCATGTCGGACGAGAACAGATCCACCGAGGTCCTGATCACCGTCAGCGCCACGATGGCGACGGTTTGCCTGGCGGTGGTGGCCATCATTTCGGCGAAGGACGCCGTCACCCATATCGATTCGATCACGGACGACCTGTTCCTGTTCGCCTCGCTGGGGTTCCTGATCACCGTGTCGCTTGGCTACTGGGCGACCAAGCATCCGGATCGGAAGCGCGCCAAGACGATGGTGACGATTTCCGAGTGGTCGTTCTCGCTGTCCTTGATCGCGATCCTGACCGGCGGCGTGCTGCTGGTCTATACGTCGCTGTAGCTGCGGTGCCCTGCGGATGTTGGCGTGGCAGTGAATTGTCCGGTGGCCGCCGCTTCCGTCGTTATCTCGATGGACGGCTGCACGCGGGAACGCGGCCGTTCGTGATGTCCCGTCCCGCTGAACGGGGACACAACTACTGCCGGAGAGCATCATGAGACGTTTCGCAATCGCCACGCTGCTGCTCGCCACGCTGGGGCTGGCCGGCTGCGGCCAATCCGTCCCGCCCGACAAGCAGGCCTATATTGGCGAATGGCAGTCCAACGGCATGGCCGTCAATATTTCCCAGAGCGGGAAAGTCATCGTCGTGAAGGAAGGCGGCGGCAACGCCAGTACGCGAGTCGAGGCGCCGCTGCAGGGCTTTGACGGCAACGATTTCATCGTCGGGCTGGGGCCGATGAAGACCACCTACAGGGTGTCGGTGCCTCCGCACGAGGACAACGGGGAATGGAAGATGACGGTGGACGGCAAGGAGCTGACCCGCGTCGAGGAATGAGCGCCCGGCCGCGGTGAGGCGGAACGGCGCGAGCGGTGCCCGGCGGCAATGTCGGCGATAATGGCGGCACGTCGGAAGCCGGCGTGCCTTTCCGTTCGAGCCGACGATGCCCTTTCCCGAATACCCGTTCACCCCGCAACGTTTCGAGGTGCGCCCCGGCATCGGGATGTCGTATCTGGACGAAGGGCCTCGCGATGGCGAGGTCGTCGTCATGCTGCACGGCAATCCGTCTTGGAGCTATTACTGGCGCCATCTGGTCGCCGCGCTGTCGGACCGCTATCGCTGCGTCGTGCCGGACCACGTCGGCATGGGCCTGTCCGACAAGCCGGACGATGCGCCGGGCGCATCCCCGCGCTACGACTACACCCTGCAGTCGCGGATCGACGACCTTGACGCGCTGCTGAAGCATCTGGGCATCACCGGCCCGCTGACGCTGGCGGTCCACGACTGGGGCGGGATGATCGGCTTCGGCTGGGCGCTGCGCGATCCGGAGCGCGTGCGCCGGCTGGTCATCACCAATACCGCCGCGTTTCCGCTGCCGGGCGCGAAGCGCTTCCCCCTTCGGCTGGCGATGGGCCGTGATTCGCGCTTCGGCGGCTGGCTGATCCGGCGCTTCAACCTGTTCGCCCGCGGCGCGGCGCGCCTGGGCACGGTGCGCAAACTGCCGAAGGACGTGCGTGCCGCCTATGCCGGCGTGTACGACGGCTGGGCCAACGCGATTTCCACCTTGCGCTTCATGCAGGACATCCCGCTGCATGAAGGCGACCGCGCGATGGCGCTGGTGCAGGCCAGCGCGAGAGCGCTGCCCGGCTATGCCGATCGCCCGGCCTTCATCGGCTGGGGCCTGCGTGATTTCGTGTTCGACAGGCATTTCCTCGGCGGTTTCCGCACGGCACTGCCGCATGCGGAAGTGCATGCCTACACCGATGCCGGCCACTACGCGCTGGAAGACAAGCATGAGGAACTGGTGCCGCTGATCCGCGCGTTCCTGGACCGCAATCCGCTTTAGCGGACATTCCGCTGCGGCGGCATCGGAGGGATGGCGCCACGAATTGTGGAGCCAGCCGGTGGGCGGTGGCCTCGCAACAAAGCGAGTATCGGGGAGCGACTTGCGAGGCTGCTGCCCACCGACTGACCCCGATCCCCAACGCTGATGCCCGCAGTCAAAGAATCCAGCCGCCGTCTACGGTCAGCTCCGATCCGGTGATGAACTCGGCGTCCGGCCCCACCAGGAATGCGACCGCGGCGGCGATGTCCTCCGGCTTGCCGATCCGTTTCAGCGGAGTGCCGTCGATGCCGGATTGGGTGGCTTCGGGTGTTAGCGCATCCAGCATCGGGGTGTCGATGAAGCCGGGGTGCACCGAGTTGACCCGGATGCGGAAAGGCGCCAGTTCCAGGGCAGCGGTCTTGGTCATCCCGCGCACCGCCCATTTGGTGCCGACATAGCCGGCCGTACCGGGGAAGCCGAGCTGCCCGGCGATCGAACTGATGTTGACGATGCTGCCGCCGCCAGCCGCACGGATCGGACCCTGGCCATGCTTCATCCCGAGCAGCACGCCCAGCTGGTTGACCCGGAACTGGAGCTCGATGTCGATGGCGCGGGCGTCGGCGATGGCGCCGGGGATGAAAATCCCGGCATTGTTGACCAGGATGTGCAGCCCGCCGAATGCACGGGTGACCGCGGCGATGGTGTCGGTCCAGGCGGCCTCGTCGGTGACGTCATGAAGAAAGAAGGCTGCGCGGTCTCCCAGCGAGGCGGCCAGCGCCTGTCCCTGTTCGGCGAGCACGTCGGTGATGGCCACGGCCGCCCCATCTGCGTGCAGCCTGCGCACGATGGCGGCGCCGATGCCGCGGGCGCCGCCGGTCACAAGGGCGACCTTGCCCGTGAGTTTGTCGCTCATGCCCATGATCTCCAAGTCCGGGGCCCCCAGATTGCGGATGCCGGATCCCGGCTGTTTTGACCTGCATCAAATCCGTTCCGGATCATCCCGGCGGGTCAGGATGCTGCGCGGGTGCGTGGCATGCGGCTGGGCGATAATCGGCGCATGGACGAGCCTTGCAACATCGCGTCCGCGCTGCCTCGGCTGGCGCGCGAATGTCCCGACCGCGTCGCGATCCGCTGCCCGGGGCGCAACGGCCGCTATGACGTCGCGCTGAGTTATGCCCAACTCGACGCGCGCAGCGACGAGATCGCGGCGGGGCTGGGCAAGCGCGGTATCGGGCGGGTGACGCGCTGCGTGGTGATGGTGCGGCCGACGCCGGAGTTCTTCCTGCTGATGTTTGCGCTGTTCAAGCTCGGTGCGGTGCCGGTGCTGATCGATCCGGGCATCGACAAGCGCGCGCTCAAGCAATGCCTGGCGCAGGCGCAGGCGGCCGCCTTCATCGGCATCCCGCTGGCCCTGCTGGCCAAGGCGCTGCTGGGTTGGGCGCCGTCGGCGAAGCTGCGCGTGACGACCGGGCGCCTCGCGCTGCTGGCCGACGTCACCCTGGCGCAGATCGAAGCGGACGGGCAGGGCTCCGGGTCGCAGCTGGCCGCCACCGCGCCCGACGACGAGGCGGCGATCCTGTTCACCAGCGGCAGCACCGGGGTGCCCAAGGGCGTGGTCTACCGGCATCGGCACTTCGTCGCCCAGACCGCGATGCTGCGGGACATGCTCGGGATCGAGGCCGGCGGCGTCGATTTTCCGACCTTCCCGCCGTTCGCGCTGTTCGATCCCGCGCTCGGGCTGACCAGCGTGATTCCCGACATGGATCCGACCCGTCCGGCCCGGGCCAACCCGCGCAAGCTGCACGCGGCGATCGCGCGCTTCCAGGCCGACCAGCTGTTCGGCTCGCCGGCGCTGATGCGGGTGCTGGCCGAATACGGCGAAGCGCTGCCGACCCTGCGTCGCGTCACCAGCGCCGGTGCGCCGGTGCCGCCGGAGATCGTCCAGCGGATGCTTGAACTGCTGCCGCCGGAGGCCGGTTTCTGGACGCCCTACGGCGCGACCGAATGCCTGCCGGTGGCGGCGATCGAAGGGCGCGAGTTGCTGGAACTGCGCGCGCGCACCGAAACCGGCGCCGGCACCTGCGTCGGCCGGCCGCTGGCCGGGAACACGGTGCGGATCATCGGCATCGACGACAACGCCATCGCCCGCTGGAGCGATGCGTTGCTGGCGCCGCCGGGCGAGGTGGGCGAGATCACGGTGGCGGGGCCGACCGCGACCGATGCCTATTTCAGCCGCGAGGACCAGACCGCGCTGGCCAAGATCCGCGAATCCCTGCCGGACGGCAGCGAGCGCGTCGTGCACCGGATGGGCGACCTCGGCTGGTTCGACGCGCAGGGGCGGTTGTGGTTCTGCGGACGCAAATCGCAGCGGGTGAGGGTCGATGCGCTGACCACGCTGTGCACCGAACAGATCGAACCGATCTTCAACACCCATCCCGCGATCGCGCGCACCGCGCTGGTCGGGGTGGGCGCCAGCGGCGCGCAGACGGCGGTGCTGTGCTTCGAGCTCAGGCCCGGCAGCGGCGCCGATCCGAAGGAGGTGGCCGACGAATTGCGCCACATCGCCGATGGGTTCGCGCATGCCGCCAAGATCGACGTGTTCCTGCACTACCCGAAACCGTTCCCGGTGGATATCCGCCACAACGCCAAGATCGGTCGCGAAAAACTGGCGGCCTGGGCGGCGACGAAGCTCGCGGCGGCGGGACGCGAATGAAGGTGCTCGTCACCGGTGGCGGCGGTTTCCTCGGGCAGGCGCTGTGCCGCGCCCTGCGCGAACGCGGCCACGCGGTGACGAGTTTCAGCCGCCGCGCGCACGCCGCGCTCGATGCGCAAGGCGTGCCGCAGCTGCAGGGCGACCTGGCCGATCGCAAGGCGGTGCTGCGCGCGCTGGATGGCGGCTTCGACGCGATCTTGCACAACGCCGCCAAGGCCGGCGTCTGGGGACGTCGCGCCGATTTCCATGCGGCCAACGTCACGGGCACGGAAAACGTGCTGGCCGCCTGCCGCGCCCACGGCATCAGCAAGCTGGTGTACACCTCCACGCCCAGCGTCACGCACCGGGCCACGCGTCCTGTCGAGGGCGCCAGCGCGGAGGACGTGCCTTACGGCGAACCGTTCAAGTCGCACTACGCTGCCACCAAGGCGATTGCCGAACGCGCGGTGTTGGCGGCGAACGGCCCGGAGCTTGCCACCGTCGCCCTGCGCCCGCGCCTGATCTGGGGGCCGGGCGACACCCAGATCCTGCCGCGGCTGGTGGAACGCGCGCGCAGCGGTCGGGTGCGGCTGGTCGCCGGCGGCGAGAACCTCGTCGATACCACCTATCTCGACAACGCCGCGCAGGCCCACGTCGATGCGCTCGAACACCTGCACGCAGGGGCCGCCTGCGCAGGCAAGCCCTATTTCATCAGCAACGGCGAACCGTGGCCGCTGCGCAAGGTGCTCAACGCCCTGCTGCGCGCGGCCGATGCGCCCGAGATCCGCAAATCCATTCCCTATGGCGCCGCCTATGCGATCGGGGCCGTGTGTGAAGCGCTGTGGACGCTGCTGCCGCTGCGCGACGACCCGCCGCTGACCCGTTTCCTCGCCGAACAGCTGAGCACGCCGCACTGGTATTCGATGGTCCCGGCGGCGCGGGATTTCGGCTACGTGCCCAAGGTGTCGATGACGGAGGGGCTGGAGCGTCTGCGCGCCGCGTTGCACGCCGGCTGAACGATGAGTGCCCTTCGGCTGGCTCGCCTCAGAACCTTGCCTGACGATGTATTCAATCAGATGACATTCGGTACATGAAAACGTGGGGAAACCTCAGACTCTGACCCCTGCTTTCCAAACACTGTTGCGAATCAGAGTTGAATCCGCTGGGAATTGTGGGCGTCCCGGTGTTTTTCTATTTGTCGCTAATCAGGTGAGAAATGACAGCGACGACAAAGAAAATCATCACTCCAATGTACATATATATAGCACTCCGGAACAACAAGATATCGCTACGCTTTAATTTGTTATCGCCTGAAGTAAACCCCAATCTAAAAATTCCGAGGATAGATCGCAATCCCCAGTTGACCTTATGCATCCCGACCGACTGAAGAAGCAATGGCGACTCTTTTTTTATTCTCAATAAAACTCTAGTTGTACGCAAGTAGACAAATGCCCCCGCAAATACCCATACAACAATAGCAATGGATGCCAATATATCAGACATAACTGTCAATTCACATCAAACATCGCGGAAATTCCAGCCAATCGGCGATTGGATCCAGTTTTACAACCACCGGCGCCCGCATCAGACGCTGGGCATGAAGACACCCGCTGAAGCGTATGCTTTAGCGGCCTGACCTGTGCAGGAAGTGCTGGGTCATTACAGGGTGGCGCGTGGGCGATGGGTTTGTTCAGGTCAACTCACGATGCTGATTGCGAATGCGCGCAACATGGCTGACACCCGGGATGCCACTACGGCCTGCATGAAATTGTGGGTGTCCTCGTTTTCAGCGTTCTGGGAAAAATCCTACTGGAAGGTCAGGGAAATGGGGAATTGTGGGTGTCCCGGTGTTGGCCGGCATGAAATTGTGGGTGTCCTTGTTTTCTGCAATGGGCAACGGCGGGCCTTGAGTCAGCGTTCTGGGGAAAATCCTACTGGAAGGTCAGGGAAATGGGGAATTGTGGGTGTCCCGGTGTTTATTTCCCGGAGTTTGGAATCCAGGGGTTGACCGGGGGCGTCCATACGTGTCCCGGTGTTTTACCGGTGCTGTTTTCCCCTACGGTTTGCCTAAAATTGTGGGTGTCTTTGATTCTTCTTGATTCTGGTGTCGGTCAACATTGCGGGCACTTTGATACACCCGCCACCACTGACGAAGAGCTTGTTTTTGTTGCGGGGTAAAAGAAATCGAGTTCAGCTTTGGGGGGTAGTAGCGCATTTGGAAGCCTGTTATCAAGAGCGCTGCTTCATCACCAACCGTAGACAACCCCGGAACGTAGGAACTTGCGCCACTCATAACTCCCATGCAAGGCTCATTGGAGTCCAACAACTCAACAAGTTTTGGGATATCCGCCTCAATAACCCAATCGCGAACTGGCTCGCGAACGACGAAAGTGTTGACCTGGTTTCTATTTGTTTTCAAATAATGCAAAAGCTCGATTGGCCCCTGATGATTGAAATCAAAATCATCCGCTACGGCGGCGATGCACGACGCAGTTGCTATGCTAATCATAATGGCAAAAATCGTTGAGACATATTTAATCATGGCGTTTTCTCCACCACTCAATGGTTGGGCCGTACTGGGGATTTTGATCGTATGGATGATGATCCCACACACTGCCATCCCCTTCCTTGCTCTCGACGCGTATTGTATTTCCCTCTGCATCAACTGCTGTAACAGTCGCCGAATGGTCAATTTCCGCAACTTGGTCAAGCCGGCCATTACCGTCTAAGTCATTCCCATATAACACAATATCGCCAAGTTGGTTTGGTTCGTCAGGAGACAATTGCACGCCATCACTACGCATGTCGTCTAGCGGGCTCTGATCCCAGTTTGGTCCTGTCCCTCCCTTTTGATTCAAGGGGTCGGTTGGATCTCCTTTCGAGTCATGCCATGAATAAGAGTGGCAGTTAACTGCATTGGGATCTCCAACTTGAGAAGTCCCCTCATGCTCCGTTCTGGGTTTGTCTGATGCGGTTTTGGCCTTAGCTTTTCGCCCATCAGGATCCATAAACCGATAGGGATTATTGTTGGCGTAGGCGTAAGCATTGAAATGTCGCATGTCGCCGCTGTCGTAAGCGGTAACCGCGTCCCGACTCAGGTGCTTTCCAATCTGCGGATCGTAATACCTCGCCTGCATATAGATCAGCCCACTGGCACTGTCCATCACATGCCCGGTATATCCCGCCCGGTCATCATTGGCCCGGTTCAGCAGTTGTCCGTACGGCTCATACTCGCTGGTCTCGACGACCGCGCCCGTGCTGCTTGTCTTGGCGATGGGGCTGCCCAGCGCATCCGTGTGGATGTAGCGGTAGGTCGTCGCATCCGTCGTCAAACTCCGACTGACCTCCGCCACCAAGCTCCCCGCGAGGTAGATGTTGTTGATCCGCTTGCCCGCCGCCTCGTCGCGCTGCCACACCAGCCGCCCATCGCTGGCGTAGTCGCTGTATTGCAGTTGGCTGCCCGCGCTGTCTGTGCGGACGCGTCGCCCTGCGGCGTCGTAGCGGTAGCTTCGGCCTGCCGTGCCGCGCAGCCGATTGCCGTAGTCGAACGTGTAGGCGGTGCCGTTCTTGTATTGCAGGTTGCCTTGTGGGTCGTAGCCCAGCGCGATCACCGCCGGGCTGGCGCTGCCGGTGCAGTTGGGGCCGCTGCGCACGAACTCCAGCCGGTTGTCGGTGCTGTAGCAGTAGGTGTGGTCGCGTGGCTGGCTGCCGCCGCTGATGGCCACATGGCGCAGGTTGTCCTGCTCATCGTAGCCATAGCTCGCCGTCCCGAACATCGGCGACTGCACCTGCGTCAGCCGGTCCAGCCCGTCATAGGCCATGCTCCGGCTCTGGCGGGCGCTTGCGGTGCCATCGACGATGGCTGCTACGTTGCCGTTGGCATCGAACGTCGTCGTCAGGTCCAGCACGCTGCCGTCCTGACTGTGCTGCGGCAGCTGGCGGGTGTTTTGCGTCAGGGTGTGCGTAATGCCGTTGCCGTAGGTGAACTGCTTCAGTGCGCCATTGGGGTAATAGCTGGCGTTGCTGGCCACGGTGGTGGTGGCATTTTTGACCTTCACCTTTATCTGCGTGGTCTGGCCGAGCGCGTTGACCGTGTAGGTCGTGGTCACATTGTCCGGGGCGGTCTCGCTGGTGCGCAGGCCTTGGGCGTTGTAGCCGTAGGTCAGGCTCCAGCTGCGGGTGCCGTCCGGGGCCTGCGTCTCCGCCGTGGGCAGGCGGCGGCGGTTATAGGTCCAGGTGTTGGTGACGGGGGCGATTGCCGTGACGGGCAGACGCGAAGGACAGCGGCGTGCAGCCGATGACTGCCGGGCTGGCCTTGCTCGGCGGCGGTGCGTCCTGATGGTGGAGGCTGCAATGCGCAACGGCGGGCCTTGGGTCAGCGCTCTGGGAAAAATCCTACTGGAAGGTCAGGGAAATGGGGAATCGGGGAATCGTGGGTGTCCCGGTGTTTGCACCGGTGTTTGCATGGGCTGCCAGGTCCGGATCTCATCCAGGCGCGGCGCCTTCCAGTGCGCCACTACGACGCCGTATACGTGTCCGAGTACCGATCGTGTTCAATGCCGGAATCCAAGGGTTGATCGGGGGCGTCCATACGTGTCCTTGTTTTTGCCAATCTGCCATCACTATCTCGAATTTATTTATTTCCGAAATGATAATCCAATCGAAATAAATAATCTCACCGCAAATCTAGAAACGAAAGGCAACACGAGAATCAAAAAAACAGTTGCCGCCGCTCCGATCTTGCTACTAAAAATCAAGACACAAAAGACACCAAGAAGATTAATTAGTAGAAAAAAAATGCCTGTGATTAATTTGACGTATTTTCGATTCATACACTCCCTGGCCACCAAGTACTACTCCGGAACCTTAAAAGCCTCTTCATATCGCCTTTGAATATAATCCGGAACATTATCGTGATTGCAGTCCAATTCACTGCAACTAATTTCCGAGGGGGTAAGATACAAACCCCAGAACGTCGACAATCGACCGGCCCACCCAGCAGCTTTCGGCACAATTTCTCCATATTCATTGAACGTAGCCACGCCTCTCGTTAATTTCCCAAGAATATGGGATCCTAGCCTTCGTTCCAATCACGACACTCTTGCCCTATAAACCCTCTTTATTGTATCTTTTCTCAAACGCCTATTCATTTCACCGAATGGCGACTCCTTCCGCGGCGATGAGTTCGGCGACCGGGGCGTGTTTCGAGATTTACCATCGCCACCCTCATTCAAGCAGACCGGATTCGAGTGCCCACAGGAACCAAATTGTTGACGTTCTCTATATTCATCCCATGACTCCCCGGGCTCACGAAATACTCCCCCATCAGCCAGCCTCCCATCCGGATCCGTAAATCGATAAGGGCTACTGCTAGCATACCAATATCTGTTAAAGTTTCCGCCCGTTGCAGAGTCCGCCGTCACTGGATCGACAGAGAGGAATCGCCCAATCTCGGGATCGTAATAGCGCTGCTGCATATAGATCAGCCCGCTGGCCGCATCCATCACATGCCCGGTGTATCCCACCCGGTCATCATTGGCCCGGTTCAGCAGGGCTCCGTACGGCTCGTACTCGCTGGTTTCGACGACTACGCCTGTGCTGCTGGTCTTTGCGATGGGGCTGCCTAGTGCGTCGGTGTGAACATAGCGGTAAGTGGCCGCATCCGTCGTCAAACTCCGACTGACCTCCGCCACCAAGCTCCCCGCGAGGTAGATGTTGTTGATCCGCTTGCCCGCCGCCTCGTCGCGCTGCCACACCAGCCGCCCATCGCTGGCGTAGTCGCTGTATTGCAGTTGGCTGCCCGCGCTGTCTGTGCGGACGCGTCGCCCTGCGGCGTCGTAGCGGTAGTTCTGGTTTGCCGTGCTCCGCAGCCGATTGCCGTAGTCGAAGGTGTAGGCTGTCCCGTTCTTGTACTGCAGGTTGCCCTGTGGGTCGTAGCCCAGCGCGATCACCGCCGGGCTGGCATTGCCGGTGCAGTTGGGGCCGCTGCGCACGAACTCCAGCCGGTTGTCGGCGCTGTAGCAGTAGGAGGAGAAACTTAGGACACCCACCATCCCATCTTTCTCCGATGCCGATGTCAGGCAACTCCGATGGTCATGCCGCATCGCCTTGCCGAAGCTTACGCCATGACCTCGGCGCGCAACACACTGATTGC